>Ga0181387_1000014_pt1 | contig 37602 bp, 27 predicted proteins | sample 10SPOviralmetaG_FD_130119 | JGI IMG/M metagenome (GOLD analysis project Ga0181387, IMG submission 130119) | Marine viral communities from the oligotrophic San Pedro Time Series (SPOT) site, San Pedro Channel, CA, USA - 10 SPOT_SRF_2010-04-27 | ecosystem: Environmental > Aquatic > Marine > Strait...
GAAGCAAAGTTTGCTAGAATATCTAAAAGAAATAAAAAGTAATTGTGTTTTACTAAAGTTTATTTAATACTTATTAGTATATAAATCAAATAAATTTTATAACATGAAAAGATATTCAGGAAAACCGAGAGGTAGAGTAAACCAAGGTGGGGCAACTCATCAAAAAGATAGAGATAAGCTAAAGCAGTTAGGAAAGAATTATAACTCAATTGATTTTGAAATGGGTGAACATCTAACTGAAGCAAATTATAAAGATAAAAGCAGACCTATTGGAACGCTTGTTGTTGGAAATCAAAGAGTTGATTTAACGTGGAGTGAGTGTAATAAAATCTTCACTACATTATTAGATGCACAGCAAGTACATAGAAGAAAGATTCAGTTAGGTATGTTTGATTAAAACAAACTAATGAAAGCATCCGATTTATTTAAAGAATTAGGAATGGGTGATGAGGAAATGAATGAGGCTCGTAATTGGGTCAACTATAAGCATTTCTCAGAAACTGTTCCTGATATTCTTTCTTTAAGTGAGTATGTAGATACTGTTTATAAAAAAGCAGTTGAAATGGATGCTAAACCACACCAATGGTTTTCAGAGAGATATATGACCGAACGTTATATATTATCTAATATCAATATTGAATCAGAATATATTCATAAACTACAAGATAGAGTTATGATGTTAATTGATTCCGAACACCCACCACATATTCATAGGTTTTTAAAACTTTGTATAGAGATAGTCCAAAAGGATAAAAAAGCTCTATCTAAAGATTGTTTGTTATTTATGAACCTAATCCATAAAAGAAAGTATTAATACCCAATATATATAATTAGATGAGCTTACACTACATAGAAGAACCATACAGACAAAAGATAATAGATATCCTATCAACCGATGATACCGATGAAAGGAAATATCTTAATCTTAAATTGTATCTAATTAGTGAACCTTACTTCAAACACTTCACAAGCGAACCAGCTTGGTTGACTAGAGACATTATTAAGGATTTTAATAAATAGGAGATGGAGATGGCTGAATCAACATATTGGGATAAAGCAGAATACAACTTTTTCGAAACATTGGAAGATGAAGATAAGTTAATATATCTTTACGATTTAATGATTGGTGAGTTTTCTTATATGGAAATCCACAATGAGATGGAAGATTTGGATAAGCAAGAAAAGGATATTAGCGAAATGTTTAAGCAGTTGGGTGAAGCCGCTGCTGATTTCAATGATGATGATGAAGAGGAAGATAGCGATATATGGGATTTCGAAACTGAACGAAGTGAGGTTAAGATTGAATTCTTAAAAGAGGTTGATTCAAATTATATCAGTATCATCGGACCAACGTTAGAACTTTTACTAAAAGTAGCAAACGATTTACAAATGAATGGTATGATTCTAACAGATAAGGAGATAGAATTTACCAAATACGAACCTTGGAATGTTATTCTCACTTATAAATTAATAGGAAACGGACCACCATTCTCAATAAATTAGACAAATTGTCATACTATATCCTTACTTAACTGACATTTTGTCATACTATAACCTTACAAATCCCTTTGGTACACAATTGGTACTATAGTAATCAAAAGAAATTAATTGTTTAACTATAAAAAAGGGAATAAAAATGATTTTAACAATGAACAACGCATGGAATTTAATGGATGAGGTATTTAATCAACCCCAAAGAGAGACTCGTAATATGAAAATTGATAACGATGTACTAACTATGGAGTTTGATGTACCAGGTTTATCCAAAAAAGATATCAACGTAAAGGTAGAGGATACAGTTCTTTCTATTGAAGGTGATAATGAAAAGAGAACTTTCAACAAAAGGTATAATATCCAAGAGGATTGGGATGTATCTAAAACATCAGCCGCTGTAAAGGATGGTGTATTGACTGTATCAATTCCAAAAGTAGAAGAAAAGAAGGCTAAAGTAATTGAAGTATCCGTTAGATAGTGTTCTGTAAAGAAGTTTTAAATATAAATAACACTCTATGGATAGTACAACGAAAGATTCGAATTGCTGATAGGCCTATCGTACCTACGTGGAAAGAACACTTAGGTTCTGATAAGGTATTCAAAAAAGAACCTTACTATTATTTTTGTGAAGAAGTTACGGATGTAGAGTGGGAAGATATTTAACAATTTCTTAACATAGGGGGCTTGTATAAGTCCCCTTTTTTTTGTATATTAGTAGTATAATAATAATTAAAAATTGTAACATATGAATTTAGGTTATGCATGTATCAACATGACATTGGGTGCACAGAAACCCAAAATCACTACAAATCGTAGTATGATTAAAAAAACCTTTTTAGAGAAAGGTATTCCTTATGCATCAGAGTTGGGAATTCAAAACGCCAGAGATTTAGTAGAGATTATCAAATGGAATCATCAGAATGGTATCAACTTCTTTAGGTTGAGTTCTGAGATATTTCCTTGGGCATCCGAATATGATTTCAAAGATATGCCACATTACAATCGGATATCTAATCTATTGTTAGGTGCTGGACATCTAGCTAAGAAATACAATCAACGTATCACATCACATCCTGGCCCTTTCAATGTATTGGTATCTCCGCGTGAGCATGTGGTAGAAAATACTATTACTGATTTATCTAATCACGGAGAAGTGTTTGATATGATGGGATTGAGTAGAACCCCTTACAACAAACTCAACATTCATTGTAATGGTGTATATGGTGATAAGATTTCTGCTATGGATAGGTTTTGTAAGAACTTTGAGAGACTGCCTGAATCAGTTCAAACACGTTTGACTGTAGAGAACGATGATAAGGCTAGTATGTATTCAGTAAAAGATTTGATGTACATACATGAACGTATTGGTATTCCTATTGTTTTCGATTATCACCACCATAAATTTTGTACTGGTGATTTATCAGAGGAAGAAGCACTGAAGTTAGCAGTTTCTACCTGGCCTAAAGATATTGTACCTGTAGTTCACTATTCAGAATCTAAAGCATTACATGAAAGTAATGATAAGTTGAAACCTCAAGCACATTCAGATTATATCTCAGAAGTTCCTAATACTTATGGATTAGATGTAGATATTATGGTAGAAGCTAAGGCTAAAGAACTTTCTATCTTAGAGTATGTTCAGGCGAAAGCATAGTATGGGTTTGAGCTTGTTTTAGTATTAATTCTAATTATTTTAATACTTATTGTTATAGATTATTAGGTTGTCTTGCAAGCTAATACTTATTATTGAATAATAATATTTGTAATAAATACAAAACACGAAGTTAATAAAACGTGAAAACAGGAAAAAATATGAGTATTGTTAAAAACTTTTTTTCTAAGAAGAATGGATTCGGATTTCTGATGGTGTTTTCTACACTATCTTTAGCAGGTACGGCAGCGTACTATTCTGTATTTGGGTTAAGTTCTTTATTTGCTGGTGCTAAGTTTGAAGTTATTATAATGGCTTCAGCATTAGAGTTAGCTAAATTAATCGTAGCATCATATCTACATAACTATTGGAGTAAGTTAGGTTTACTTTTAAAATCATATCTTACATTAGGTGTGGGTATCTTAATGATTATAACCTCAGCAGGTATATATGGATTCTTAACATCAGCATATCAAACAACTGCCGACCAATTAACTATTGTAGATAAGCAAGTCGCTGTAGTTGAAATGAAGAGAGATAGATTCTCAGAATCATTAGAAGGTTATAAGATAGAACGTAATCAACTTAATAATTCGATTACAGAACTTACTAAAGGGTTATCTAATAACACTATACAATATACAGATTCATTAGGTAGAATCATCACCACAACCTCATCATCTACTCGTAGGGTTCTTAACTCCCAGTTAGATGATATGAAGGAACAGAGAAACAGAGTATCCATTAAGATGGAATCCGTAACTGATTCTATTACTAAATTAGAATTACAGATTTTAGATTTGGAATCAAACAATGAAGTAGCAGCAGAGATTGGACCACTTAGATATATGGCTAACATTACAGGTAAGTCAATGGATGTAATTGTGAATTGGTTTACTCTAATGATTGTATTCGTATTCGACCCGATGGCAATTGCTATGGTAATCGCAGTAAATAAATTCTTTGGTAATGGTAGAAAAGAAGAAGATGATTTAGAGGATTACTATAAAGAAAGAAATGCGATGTTGCATAAACATACGATGATGAATGAAGCAAAACGTAATCAAGAAGAAATGATTAAAAGAAACGAAGAGATTCTTGCTACTGAAAAAGTTTCTGATAAGTGGGAAGTAGAAGATACTGCAGGGAATGTAGAAGTATATCCTAAAGAAGAAGAACGAATGAAAAAAGAAGAGTTCTTAGAAAAGTTAGATGAAGTAGAAGCATCCGTTAAAAAAAAAGAAGAACTTAGAATCTATAATGAGTTTTCAAAACCATATTCAGATGGAACTTACATAAATGAAACTGATACTGAAACTAATAATGATGATATAAAAACTTATTAATAAATTTGGTATTGTAAAAATAATTTCGTATATTTACATAAGTTTAACATAAAAAATAGTTATAAAAAGCATATGAGTGATTTATATAATGATGGGAGAACATCAACGACCGCTGGAAACATAGAACCAACATATGATGTTCCAAAGGTATCCGAAAGAGATAAACACTTTCAGGAGTTTAGAGAGTTTGATTACGGAATAGATATTGAATCAAACATAGTATTAATTCAAGATGAGATTAGTCAAGGTATGATATTCGATACAATATCAAAAGTTAGATTACTCAGAAAAATTAATCCAAAATTAAAATCAATTAACATTCTACTTAATTCACCAGGTGGTGATGTTGTAGAAACGTTAGGATTGATTGATTACATTAGAACCATAAAGAAGGATGATAATATTTCTACAAACATTATTTGTAGAGGTTCAGCTATGAGTGCTGCAGCATTACTATTAGCATGTGGTACAGGTCTTAGAGCAGCATCACAACACTCTAAGGTTATGGTTCATCAATTATCAACAATGAATTTTGGTAAGTTAGAAGATATTAAATCAAACGCTAAGTTCGCAGAACAATTAGAAGATGATTGTAATAACCTTATGGCGGAAGTTACAAAAAAAGATAAGAAGTTTTGGAAAGAAAATCAGAGAAGTGATTACTTCTTATCAGCAGAAGAAGCATTAGAATTAGGAATAATAGATAAAATAGTTTAAGTTATGGAATACAATTATAGACCTTTAGGGGATAGAGTAGTAGTAGAAATCGTTAAAAGACACGATGAAAAAACAAAAGGTGGTTTATATAAACCATCAGGTTCAGATACCACAATGATGGGTACAGTAGTAGCAGTTGGTACTGGGTTATACACTCAAAGTGGTGTATCAATACCAATGAGCACCAAAGTTGGTGATATAGTTCTGTTAGATGGAACTGGATTCAAACATAAGAATGGTGGTAAAACATATAACATTTATAGAGAGAGTGAGTTCTTATCTATATTAGATGAAGCGTAAGTGTCTGATAATCAATCAGTTACACTATCACTATCATCACAACACATTGATAATCAATTAGTTAACAAATAAAAATTAAATTATGGTACATATTTTAGATGAAAATAAAATCAAAGAGAACTACGAGAAGTTCAGAAAATTAATTAACCAAACCTTTACAGGTGAGAGATTGGAATCTCTTAATAAGATGTACGACCATCTTGAAGATAGAGTCGTTCTAACCCCAGCATCCTCAACGGAACACTTCCACAACGCATTTGCTGGTGGATACATTGACCACGTACTTAGAGTTACTCTAAACGCAGTTAAGGTATTTGATTTACATACTGAGTTAGGAATCGGTGATGGTGGATACGATAAGGAAACTGTAATCTTTACAGCCCTTCACCACGACTTAGGTAAAGTTGGTAACGCTGATGAGAGTTGGTATATTCCAAATGATTCACAATGGCATGTTGAGAATCAAGGAAAGATTTACAAAACCAACCCATCGATGCATTGGATGAATCTGAATGATAGAACAGTTTGGATGTTGAATCATTTCGGAATCAAAATCTCAGAAGTTGAATACATAGGTATCAAACTTACTGATGGATTATATGATGAAGCTAATAAAGAATATTATATCTCATATAATAAAGATAACGCACTAAAGACTGGATTACCATTTGTAATGCACCAAGCTGATATTATGGCGGCTAGATTCGAAAACGAAAGATGGATGAAGATGAAGCAAGGTGAAGTTACTACAAAGAATGTAGGTGGTAGACCAGCTAAGAAACAAAAATTAGAAAACGTAAAAATGCCAGAGAAGATTGATTTTAAATCTATATTTGGTGAAGTAGAAGAGGCTTAATATGGAAATAATACAACACATAGTTTTACCGTTGGTAATAATATTTATCTTACTTTATATAGTATGGAACTTACTCCGTAAAGTTGAAAAGTTAGAAGATAGTATTGAAGAGCAGGATGAAGTGTTGGATTCTGTAGAGAACTCTGTAAAAAGAGCATTAGCTAGAATGAAAGAAGTAGATAGAATTGGTTCTTTTGAAGCTGATGATGAAAGTGGTTTTGTGTTTAAAGAAATACAAACCGCATTAGATAAGTTAAACAATGAAATAAATCCGAATGCCTAAAAAAAGAAGAAAAAGGAGTAAAAGATATTTTACCAAAATCACCGAAATCGCAATCAACGCATATAATGGTTGTGATGATAACCAGCTAAAGAACAAAATCTATAATAGATTCATTCATTATCCATTTGATAAGTTAGCAGAGAATGTAATCCACACTTATAAAACATATTACTTTGATGTACCATATGAAGATGTGAAAGCAAGTGTAGTTGCATTTTTGAATGAAAAGATTCATAAGTTCAATGGTGAGAATGGTAGAGCATTTTCCTATTTCACAGTAGTAGCAAGAAATTATTTATTCAATGAGAATAACGCAAACTACGCTAGGATGAAATCAAAAACTGAAGTAAAGTATATTGATAGTTCTCGTAATATAGTAAATGAGATTGTAGACCAAAACAACAAAGAAGCAAAATCAGATTTTATTGACCACTATACAAAATACATAGATTTCCATTTGTATGAAATATTTTTAAAAGATAGAGATAGAGCAATAGCTGATTCAATAAATGAATTATTTAAGAACAGATATGATTTATATTCGTACAATAAGAAGGCACTCTACATACTTATTAGGGAGAGAACGGGTGTACATACTCAGTATATAACAAAAGTAGTTGGTAAACTAAAAGGTATTTATGTAGAGTTATATACCGAATATAATCAAAAAGGCTCATTATCTCTAAGATATAAATTAAAGGATAGTAATGGATAAGGATACTGAATTATTTAAAGGAAAAACATTTGCAGATATTATGTCTGATGTTTATAACAATTCTAAAAAGAAGGATAGGCAACTAAAACTTCTTATCGCACAATTAGAACCATTAGTAAAGAATCTACAAGATGCGACTGTGATTGTTCCTTTGATTAAAGAGTATATGGAAGTATCAATTAAGAACGATGAGCAGATTGTAAAGTTAGCAGCAATTGTTCAACGAATGTTGAAAGATGTTAACTCATCTGATGAAGGTGGATTATCTTTATCCGAAGATGAGAAGAAACAACTTTTGGAAAACGCAAAAGAAATCGATGATAAGATTGATGCCCTAAGTAATACAGAAGAGGGAGAAGATTAATGGCTCGCCAAGGTAAGATAACAGTAGCTACTGTTAAAAGAATAAATCTTAAAGATACTGATGTAAATGAATTATACGCTATTCAAGCATATAGTCAAACTACAGTTAACCAACAAATAAAAGCATATCCAATGGATATGTCTATGAGAAGGATTCCATTGATTGGTGAAACTGTTATTATAATGCAGGGTGCAGCTGGCGAATCTTCACCCGATAAACGAAATTCTAATACAACGTATTATTACCTCAACCCAGTATCAATACAAAAGAATCCTCACAATAACGCATTACCAACTTCTAAAACATTACTATCAGCAGCAGGAGCAGTAGCAGGATACGCAGCAGCTGCCGCTGGTATTCCAGGTGTAAGTGGTGGTGGTGGAGATTCTGAATTAGGAGCAGGGTTTTCAGAAAGAACTGATATAGGTTCAATTCAACCATTCATTGGTGATGTTCTTTTAGAAGGTAGATTTGGACATTCAATGAGATTTGGATATACTCCTAAAGGAAGTAAAACAACTGAGAAACCATCGTGGAGTTCATCTACAGATAACGACCCAATTACAATTATATCTAATGGTAGAAAGAGTGGTGGTTCTTACAATAAATTTATTATAGAAGATGTTAATGATGACCTTTCATCTATATGGTTAGGTTCATCACAAAAAATAAAACTAACACCAGCTCAAAAAGGAATTGGACCTGCAGATAAACCATCATCGTACAACAAACCTCAAATCATATTAAATTCGGATAGGGTATTTTTAAATGCTAGAAAAGAAAATATTATTATAGCTGCAAAGAAAGATATCATAAACGCAACACCCGGTTGGCAGATGGAAATGGATAAACTATTCACATTAATAGAACAGTTAGCTAGTGAGTTAACAGATTTAACATCAGCTAAAGCAACATATGCGACTGGTGTTGGACCGACTGGACCTGCTACTAATGCTAGTAAGGTTTCTAAGATATTGAGTGATATACAAAAAATGAAACAATAATATTATGCCCGCACTTTGGCCCACATTCATACCAGCAGTAGGTAACTATCTTAATTCTACATCATCAAAAAAAACTCACGATGAAATTGCAGAGAAGATAGCATCGGAGTATCATAAAGCAGTAAAAACTGCCAATACACTTGTTCATCCGGGTAATATGCCATTAGTATTAGGTTATATGCCAAGCCCATCCGCTCCGAAACCATACACTCCAATTAAAAATGCTATCAAAAAAACTTTAGATGATATAAAAAAATCTGAAGGTAGACCTAAACTAAATCATTTTTCAGATTGGGCCCAAACAACATCAACCTATTGGTTGCAAACTAAAATGTCCCCAACACCATTTCACCCAATTAATATTGGATTATCAACTGGAACGGTGGGAATACCTGCACCGATAACACATATCATAAACAATGGTGGAGTAGTGCCAGGACTTAAAGCGGGGTTGTTAAAAGCATTTACACATGCACCACAAAAGATACCATATGGTATTCCATTTGCTACTAAATTAGTAAATGCATTTACAATTCATTTAACAACAATTGGTGGTTTACATACAGAATTAGTAACACCTGGAACACCAATAACACCACTTCCACCATTCCCATCGCCACAACCTTGGGTTGGACTAGTATAAAAAGAAAGTTTTTAATATTTATATATAAAGCAGAAATTATGAAGGCAAAAGATTTAGCACAATTATTAGAAGTAATCGTAAGAAAGGTAGTTCGTGAAGAACTAAAACCTATGCTTAAAGAGATAAAGAATTCTCAGAAACCGATTATAAAAGAAATCAAATCTAAAAAGGTTGAAGTAGACCCATTGGAAATTGATATGGGTAAGATTTTAGCAATAGAAGAAAATAAAAAAACATCTAAACCAAAATCATTTGTTAAGAATGAAATGTTAAATGAAATGTTAAATGATGTAGCTCAAAGTGGTGAGTGGAGAAACTTAGATGCAAATCCATATACATCCAATCAAGCGCAAGGATTTGTGCAGGGTGGTTCTATGGTAACAGCACCAACGCAAGATATCGATGGTAGACCTGTTGATACATCTAATCCTGAAGTGGCTAATGTGGTGGGTGCTATAACAAAAGATTATTCTCAATTGATGAAAGCGATTGATAAGAAAAAGGGAAGATAGTTAAATGGCTAAAGAAAGAAAAACGTTTTTCTATAATCCAATAGATTTTGAAAAAGATGTAGCAGTTGGTGTCAAATTACCATTCGGTAAACCCAACGGATTATTTGCTCAAAGTTATACAACAGAAGAGCAAGCAACATCTAATCTAAAGAATCTATTATTGACCAGAAAAGGTGAAAGACCATTTCAACCTGAATTCGGGTCGGATGTGTATTCTTTGCTTTTTGAAAATATAGATTTAGACTTGAACGAAAGAATTTCAGATACTCTTTCAGAAGATATCAAATTTTGGTTACCTTATATAGTTATTGACAATATAGATGTTCAAACAGAACCTGATAGAAATTTTGTAAAAATTGAATTAAGGTTTAGAGTTACAGAGCAGGGTGCGAACCAACAAATAATAGTGTTTTATGATTCAGCTGGAAGTACAATAGAATAGGTTTAAGATATGGCAAACAAAAAGAAATCAGATTTAGTACAAAAGGATGTATCGTTAATCGGTAGAGATTTTGGTGAATTTAGAAAAAACTTAGTTGAGTTTTCTAAAAATTATTTCCCAAATACATTTAACGATTTTAACGAATCATCTCCTGGTATGATGTTTATGGAAATGGCATCATATGTAGGTGATGTATTATCATTTTATACAGATACACAATTAAGAGAATCTCTATTAAGTACAGCAGAAGAGAATGTAAACTTATTTAATATTGTAAACTCATTAGGATACAAACCAAAAAACATTATACCAGCATCTGTAACAATGGATGTATTTCAATTAGTACCAGCAACTGGTGTTGGTGATGATGTAAAACCTGATTTTGATTATGCTATGGTTTTAAGTGAAGGTATGATAATAGGTTCTACTGATTTTTCTGATGTAGAATTTACAACAATATCATCAATTGATTTTTCATTCTCATCATCATTTAGTCCAACTGAAGTATCAGTTTATCAGATTGATGAAAGTACAAATCTACCTGTTTACTACTTACTAAAGAAGCAGGTTAAAGCTACAAGTGGTAAAGAAAAGACACAAGACTTTACATTCACCGCACCAAAGATTTATGATAAAATTAAAATTGAAGAAGATAACTTAATTAGAGTAAAAAGTATAAAAGATTCTGATGGTGATACTTGGACAAGAGTTCCTTATTTAGCACAAGATACTGTATTTGAACAAATAGATAATAACGAAGATAACTCAACATACTTACATCAGTATAGTGGTGATACTCCTTACCTATTAGAATTAAATAGAGTTCCTAAACGATATGTAACTAAGTTTGAAGATGATGGAGTTTTACAAATTTGTTTTGGAGCAGGTATATCTTCAAATGCAGATGAAGAAATAATTCCTAATCCTGATAATGTTGGTTCTGGTCTTTATACAGAACACCAAAACTTAGATTCATCATTAGACCCATCTAACTTCTTATATACAAAAACATATGGGGTAGCACCACAAAATACAACTTTGACTGTTACCTACTTAGTTGGTAATGGTATTATAGATAATGTTCCTGCTAATGATTTGGTTGATGTAATATCAAGCAATACTGAATTTAAAAACGAAATAAATCTAAATAGAAATGTAGTATCGTTTTGTAGACAATCATTAGCTTGTTCAAATCAATCAGCTGCCGTTGGTGGTAAGACTACAGAATCGCAAGAAGAAATTAGACAGAATGCTATGGCATTCTTTGCTGCACAAAATAGAACTGTAACTAGAGAAGATTATGTAATGAGATGTTACTCTCTTCCACCACAATTCGGGTCAGTAGCAAAAGCATATTTAGTTCAAGATTATCAATTAGAACAATCTAAGCAAGATGGGCAGTATATCAATACTGAGATTCCAAATCCATTAGCATTAAATTTATATACTTGTGGGTATGATAACACAAAGAATCTAACACATCTCAATGCTGCAACTAAATACAATTTAAAAAATTACATTTCTTATCATAGAATACTAACAGATGCAGTAAACATAAAAAATGCACATATAGTAAACATAGGATGTACCTTTGAAATCATAGTTATGCCAGAATTTAACTCTAATGAGGTGTTATTAAGAGTTATTGATAGATTAAAGGATTATTTTGATATTGATAATTGGAGAATTAATGAACCAATTAATTTATCGAAAATTTATGTTGAAATTGATAAGGTAGATGGTGTACAAACTGTAGTAAGACCTGATAGAGATGGAAAAGGTGGATTACAGATAGTAAACAAATTTAACGGAAACTATTCATCAAACAAATATAGCATATTAAATGCGACTAAGGGTGGTATTATATATCCACCTAAAGACCCATCTATATTTGAAGTGAAGTTTCCTAATCAAGATATTAGAGGACAGGTTGTAACACAACAATTCTAAACGAGGATATAGTATGATTTATAGAATATACGGACAAAAAGATACTACAATTTATGAGTTAAATACTCGTAAAGCTCAAAACACAGGTTTAGATGAAGTGTTGGAAGTTACCAAGTTCTTCGATGAAGATTCAAATACTGTATTGACTGGTAACAGTAGAATACTTACACAATTTGATTTAGCAGATATATCACAATCAATTGTGGCAGGTGATATACCAACTTCTTCTAAGTATCAACTAAACTTAACATCAATTGATTCTAGTGAAGTACAATCTGAATATACATTAGAAGTATATCCCGTTTCACAGAGTTGGTCTGAAGGCATGGGTCAGTATAACAATTCTCCGAATATCACAAATGGTTGTAGTTGGGAAAGAAGAAATACAGATAATTTATGGGGTGTAGGTTCTGTAGCTATACTTAATGGTAAAGATATTGAAACAACTCCAAAGAGTGGTGTTGTATTATACGAATCATTTGCAGATGGAAGTGGTTCGGCATTTCTAACAGAATCTATTAATGACTTTAATGGTAACGCACCATTCACATCCCTTGTTAACGAACAATTAGTTATATCAGCATCAAACTTTGCTGGAACTACGTTAGTGTTCCCAGCATATCTACAAACTGGGATTACATATGGTGTTCAATTTCAAATAGACCCTAACTCATTTGATGATGTTACATTTAGAATTAAAGACCCTAATGGGGTTTTAAAGAATCAAGGTGATTACGAAGGTATGGTAGGTGCTATAACAGCATCATCTACTCAATCATTTGATTTGGGTGCTACAGTAACTGGGGAGCATGAATTAAGATTTACATTCTTTGATGGGAGTGGTGATGGTACTTCAACAACAGGTACATTTGATGAAGTATATGTTTATCAAAAAGAAGGTAACCTAATAGTATGGGAAACCTTTACTCAAAATGAAGGTAACTTCAAATTAAGAAATAGAGTAAATGATTCTTTAACTAATAGTGTTAGAATGTTCGCATCCGAATCTAAATTAAATTTATACGCTGATGATGGCGGAGCAGATGCACAATACTCAGTAAATCTGCAAGCCGGATTACAATACTCAGTATCAGCATCAATTACACCAGGTAATTTTGATAAGATAGATTTCTTAATATATGATAATAATGGATTACCATTAAGAACAGGTATAACAAACCTTACATCATCATATACTGCTAACGCAACACAATCAATATCATTTACACCAGCAGTAAATGGTGATTATATATTCGCATATACATACTATAATACATCAAGCTCACCAAAAAGTGGTTCTATAGATGATTTTAAAATAGAGTATTCAGGTTCATTGGATTCGCCAGAGATAAGTGAAGCCGGTTTCATTAAAAATTCAGGTGGAGCAACTTGGTACACATCATCACTACATGGTGATAAATATTCTCAATCATTTACAAAATCAACATCAGACTTAAATGTAGATGTTACTGCATATGTACAAGATATGTTAGGTGGGAGTAGACCTAATGATGGATTCCTTATTAAAAGACCTGTTTTAGAAGAAAGTGGTTCTACTAAATATGGTTCATCAAAGTTCTTCTCAAATGATACTCATACGATATATGTTCCTACATTAGAAGCTAAGTGGGATGATTCATCATTCGCAACAGGTTCACTTACAGAACTAACGGCTGATGATATTACATTATATATGAAGAATCTCAAAACCGAATATAAAGAATTATCAAGAGCTAAATTGAGAGTTGTTGGTAGAGAAACATATCCTCAAAGAAGTTTTACGAACTCAGCACCATATAACCAAATTAAATATCTACCCACAACTACTTATTACCAGGTTAGAGATGTAGAAACAAATTTAGTGTTGATTCCATTCGATACAACTTATACAAAGGTTAGTTGTGATTCAAATGGAAACTTCTTTGATTTTAGATTTAATACATTACAACCTGAAAGATTTTATCAATTCGAATTTAGAGTTGACCGAACTGGTAATCAACAATATTTCGATGGGTTTATATTTAAAGTGGTTAGATAATGGCAGCAGATAATTCACCAAGTAATAGCGCAAATCAGTTGAACATAACAGTTCAAAATGAATCTGAAAACTATCGTAAAATAAGACGTAATAGTTCAAATCAAATTGTGTCTTATCCACTATCTGAAAAAGATATAGCAAATGGGTTAGATGAGTTTGGATTTAAAAGAATACCAGGTTCAATTGGTATGTTTAATAAAGTACAATATGAACGTACTATTCCACAACTATCAAACGAATTAATCATAACGCCTGTTGAATTTGAAAGTCAAATAATTGAACAAAACAGATTAGATGAAGCGAAGATTTATAAAGCACAAAACCAATCTTTAAGGTCAGTAAGAGGTTCAGAAGAAGAAGAACCTAAAGATGAATTTAGTGCAAGATATGAATTAACACCAAACGCACCTTCTTACAGATATATAAACACATCTGAAATTTCAAATAGCCAAAGAGATTTTGGTAATACTCACTTTGGTGGTATAAGTTATCATAACGATGGCGTTAGAAGTGCAACCGATGGTTATATTACATTTAAAGGACATAAAGAACTTGCTTGGGATAAAAAAATGTTCGGACCCGACTTAGACCAATATGGGTATAGAGTTACTGAAGAATTAAAAGCTTCAGGAAGAGACCTTTTCATTAGAGCAGTAGTTAGTTTTAGAATAGGGCATAGTGGTGGTTCACCTGTAGGAGCATATGCAGCTATTATGAGAAAGAGAGCTGGAAGAACTAATGAAGAAAATAGAAAGCGTGTAAAAACAGAGGGTAGCACAGTACTTGGTTCAGACCAACCATTTTATCCTATGCATGTTTTAGAGTTAACAATTCCTAATTCGGCATTACAAATAAATGATTTGTATCAAATAACATCTAACTTTGGTTCGGCTAATGATGGTGTTTACATTATGGGTGATAAGTGTGTATTTGAGGTTAATTGTCCATTACCTTCAGACCCAGTAATATTCTACCCAGCAAATAATAACTCAGGTACTAATTCCTTTGTTGGTGGTGTACAAGGTGTTGTTAATGATGTAGCGCGAGATGCTGCAGAAACATCGGATAGTTAAAGGTAATTATGGCAATAAATAGATTTCAAAATAAAGATATTTTAACTACCTCAAAGGTTCCTGTAGATAGTGCGCAAGTATATTCCTTAGAAGATGTTAACAACTTAATAAACGATGGGGCAACTTTTACAAAAGTAAATCTACAACCATCTGATTATGATACATTCTGTAAAACAGAAGCACACATGTACTCAGCTGATAAATTAGTTGAATCGTTGACTGGTATGATTCAATATGAATTAAATCAAGGTGATGACCCGCTTGAAACAAATATATTGTTAAGACCTGAAATGCAAATCAGAAGTACCGCATTGGATACAGGTTATTATAGTATTGTTTACAATTTTACAAAACCTCTTACAAGTCATATGAGGGTTATAAATACTAATTCAGATAATACAGAATTAGAATTAGAGTTTGTAAATCCTAATCATAATTTAACTCAACTAAAAACTTTTATTGATAACCCAGTCGCTGACCCTAATAATGGACAAAATTTTTTACAACCAAATTTAGTTTTAAATTTTGGTGGTAATGAACTTGCAGTAGTTACGGCTGTAAGTTTTGAAAACAATCCAAGAATAGGAATACAGACAGGAAGTATCCCATTTCCAACAGATACACATTCAGAGTTACCAACATTCTTTGCACCATCAGAACAAGAAGCAGAAAATAATTTTTGGATAGAATTTTATAATGCTCCCCAACAAAATGATTTTGACCCACCTGCAACCATTCACAAAACAACTGGTAGATTTGCAAAAGCTGAAATAACATTCGATGAAAACGGAAATCCTCGCTATGAGTTAATAAAAATTGAGGGAACTGAAGATGTAGATTACTACTACGATGATGATTACGATGGTAGACCGGAAGAGAAAGTATATCCAATATCAATTCCAAAAGAGTCTCAATATTTTAGTGGACCGCCCAGAGCGGGTACGACTTGGTCTAGCATACCACGTTCTGCTAAAATTAGATATTATGACCCAAACTATGATTCAACACAACTTAAAACTGTAGTTGTAAAGTTATATAAACCATTAGAAGATGGGTTATCAGGGAAACAAATAATGATTGAAGAAGTAATAAGAGATTCTTACATCGAAAGAATATTACTTTACAATATTGAAAAACCTGAAGAGCAGGCAAACTTTTCACCACCTAACTTTAAAATCGATATGGGTAACTATGGAAAATCCCAAGGTACTGATTTAAAAAGTTGGAATGATTTATTAGATACAAACTTATCAACATCACAACAAATTATTGATAAGTATATTAGTGGTTCATTTGGTGGTGTAAAATTAAATTTAGATTTCACATCTTTTAGTTCATTCGTTAAATACTCTTCAGCAGTAGAGAGAGTAAATAATTTAAAATATAAATTAGAGTTAATAGAATCATTTGATGCTAGAGTTAAAACGTTAGAATCTGTAAGTGGTTCTGAAGCATTAACAAATATATCACAATCAATTAGTAGACGTGATGCGGTAGTAAGTGGATTTGATGGCTGGGAACGTTGGATGTACACCGAATCTACAGGTTCATTATACACTCATTATACATCATCTGCAACTCCATTAGAACCTTGGCCTAAATCAAGCACATACCCAAATGTAAATTATAGTGTTACCTCATCGCAAGGTATAGCACATTATAATGGGTTAATAGATTCAGCAAGTATTCACGACGCAATGAACGATGCTAGATTAACAAAAGTAGTACCAGCATCAATTGTAGAGGACCCGTTAAACAAAGAATATGTTTTATTCGTAGATATGATTGGACATCACTTTGATATTACCTGGTCTTACATACACGCATTAACATCTATCAATGAAAGAGAAGAACATCCTTATGATGGTATGCCAAACGAACTTCTTTATGATGTAGCAAAATCTATGGGTTGGAAATTAACGCATGGTAAAGATACATCTAATCTTTGGGAGTTTGGATTAGGAACTGATAAATTCGGTAATGTACCTAATAGTGGTTCACTACCATCTAAATCACACGAAGATATTAACAATGAAGTATGGAGAAGGATTGTTAACAATATCCCATACCTTCTAAAAACAAAAGGTTCAGCAAGAGCCGTTAAAGCATTAATAGCTACATATGGTATTCCACAAACATTCTTATCAATTAGAGAATATGGTGGGCCTGTAATTGAGCATGATGTAAGACCATATTGGGAACATGATAGATTTGTTTACCATTTAAGAATGGATAAAGATAATTACATTACAGTTCCTTGGGATAAAGTAGCAGATATAAATCCAGTAACATATGAAATTAATACTAATACTCCTGGTAATGGTTCAACTATAACTAAAGTTGTTAAAGTAGTTGATGGGGTATTTGAAATTGATGAGGTAAAACAACCAACATTAACATTGTTAGCTGGTAACACTTATAAATTCGATGTAAGTGATTCATCAAATGGTTCACATCCATTTAGATTCCAAAAAGCATCTGATAATTCATCTTATACAACTGGTGTTACTGTAACTGGAACGCAAGGACAAGCTAACTCAACTGTTCAAATAGTAGTATCAAACGCAACCCCTACTTTAAAATACTATTGTAGTAGTCATAGTGGTATGGGTGGTAATATCACAATCAATGTGGGTGGACCAAACCCAATTGATGTTATTGAATTACAAGTAGCTCAAAACCTAAACAGACATACTGGTGTTATTCGTAAGGGTAGTGATTTCGGAGTATTGTTTGAATCAACATACCCAACTGATTTTTATAGCAAAAAAGGTAACATACATTTCTACCTAAGTGGTAGTAGTGGATATAAATCAGCATCTATAGCAGTTCCAAATTTATTTGATTCTAATATGGGAACTCTTTTGATAGAAAGAGAAACCTCTGGAAATGATATAACAAAAGATACTGTTTACAAATTACAATATAGAAGAAACAGAAAAGATAGAATCCAAGTAAGTAAATCAGCAAGTATATCGATTAATGGTTCAACTGAATCATCATATAATGCGGCTTGGACTGGTAGTGGTGTTGTTGAATTTGGTAATTCGTTTGGAACAATAAGTGGCGCTCCAACATTATGGGGTAGTGCACAACCTATGAGTGGTTCTATTCAAGAAATAAGATATTGGGCTGAACCACTAAAAGATATTGTTATTGATGAACATACTCTATCAAGAGAATCTTATCATGGTAATTCTGTAACCTCATCTTATTTTGATTTGAAGTTTAGATTTATTCCAGATTCTAATTTAAAAACAATTAGTAATCCTGATTCACATCTATCACAACATCCTAATCAACAAATAACAGGTTCTGTAAATGGTTCTCATTTAACTGCATCGTTATTTAATTTTGAGAATGATGATTTGATTGGTGTTACTGAGGAATATTACACAAAAGTTCCATCAGCAGGTGCTAACAATATCCTTAACAATAAAGTTAGAACTGAAGCAAACCCATTGACTGGTATTCTTAATCCTGAAAACAAAATGGAAAAATCACAATACGATTCAGCGCCAGTTGATTCAAATGTGGTTGGTGTTTACTTAGCCGCTACTAAAATGTATAATGATGATATTATAAATCATACGGGATATTTTGATATTGATGATTATATTGGTAATCCAGACCAAAGAAGTGGATACACCGAACAAAACGAAGAATTAGATTATATCCGTAGACAAGTATTTAAAAAATATAGTTCTAGAAACTTAATCAATAGTACGATTGATATTCTTGCTAAATACGATATGTCGGTATTTGAACAAATCAGACAAACAATGCCCGCTAGAGTTGATTACAACTCGGGTATTTTGATTGAACCACATATCTTAGAAAGACCAAAAGCTAAATCGTTAACTAAGGTAACTCAAACAAGACCAATGTACGATGCACACATTCCTACTATGGAAAGACCGTTATCGGCATCTAAACATATATTAGAAACTGAAGTTACAAACTCATATAGTTTATCAGCTGAAACAGAACAATATGAAACTGAAATTTCAAGCTCATATACTTTATCTTCAGAAGAACTTACTTTAGAAGGTAACCCAATCGATGTATCTACATTACTTGTTATTTCATCACAAAAGGATGATGTAGAGGATGTTGGAAATCCACAAATTAAAGATATGTACGCACCATCTCAATACAAATATATAATACCTGTTTATAAATCAGGAGCAGATGTAGGTTATGGTTTAAATTGGAATACGGGTTCTAATGGTAGTTGGAATTACAATCCAATTGCAACAACTATTGTAGAAAATAAAGCAGCTCAATACGCTAAGATTACTAAGTTATTCTATAGTTCAGCGTTATCGGCATCATTAGGACTTCCAAACTCATCATCATTAGAACCAGCGCAAGTAGGAACAGATGAATTACCATTATCGGTAGAGAATTTAAGATTCTTAGGATGTAAGGCTACATCTGATTCTTTAACTACTAATTCACCAGATACGCCTGATGGCAAACCTGTAATAGAAATATTCAAAGCAGACCCTAATGTACTACTATATACATCAGAAACTGCAGCTGAAGGAAACTTAGATGTAGATACTGCAACTGGATTAGATGTATTAGATATTAAAGATTTAGTTGTAGATGATGATATTTATTGGAAACGACTGCAAGAATACAGAAGAGAACTTAGAGAATTCAGACGTAAGATTGAAAAGATGATTGAGATTGAAGATGCAAGAGCAGATGAATTTGATTTACGATACAAAAAAGAATTACAACTAAGAGAAGCTGAGATGTTTAGAAGAAAAGAATTTGATATAAAAAATGGTTCACCTTTTTAATGGATAAGTAATGGCAAGAAGAAATATAAAATTTAGAGATAGACGGGATAAGGGTAGATTAAACAATCTAATTGAAAAGAGATTGAATGACCGTATGTCAAAACCATTAATAAAAAATCCAAAAAGACCTTTAGAAGAAGCTACGAAGATTTCTAAAATTATAAAAGAACCTGAAGTTTTAGTAAAAACAGGAAAACCTTTAGAAGATAATATAGTAATTACTAAAGAGGATAAAGTATCAGAAGCTGAGTTAATTAATTTAGTAAAACCATTACCAACAAATGATGGGAATGTAAATTCAATTGTATCTGCTATATTAAATCCAAAAACTACTGAAATAAAAGTAGACCCAATATTGGATACAAAAGATTTTAACGAAGAAGATAAACGTAGAATCTTTGCAGAAGAAAAAGAAAGAAGAGCAATTGAAGATGAACGATTCAGAAAGATTCAAGAAGCATTTGAAGATGAAAAAGAACGAAGGATAGCTTTCAAAAAAGAATTAGAGCAAATGAAGATAGAGTTTTATTTGTATCTAAAAGAAAAGTATCCAGATATCGTTGGTGAAAAAAATATCAAAGATAAAGATATTGAAAAGAAAAAAGAAGAAGCTATTCGTTTAGCTGAAGAAATTAGAATTAAAAAAGAAAAACTCAAACAAAATATGGTTATTCGTCTTGAAGAAGAAAAGATACGAAAGCAAAAAGAAATTAGAATGGTTACAAATACCAAAACAGAAGCAAACGTTTCAACTTTTTTAGAAGAAGAGATAATTATAGAACAACAGGAGAAGAAGGATAGAAATCCTGAATTGGATGGGTTGAATGAAGTTGAAAGAACTATTAAAGAAGTAAAAGCTATGGAGATTAGATTGGGTAGACCAATCATTCCTCATAGAGATATTGTTGAAAGTGAAGATTCGGATTTTGATTCTGAAAGAGCAACAAAATCTACAGATATATTAATTAAACCATCTCAAAAATCTCCATTTGAAAATTATGAAGAAAAGAGAGATGTATTGGAAGTATTAAGACAAACATTATCTAACAATAAAAGTGAAGAAGATTTCATTGTAAAGATGGATAAGCAAGATAGAAAAAGCAGAAGAAGATAGAAAATTATAAAAGTTAGTGTAAAAATATTTTTTTTAATATTTATATAAGAAAACAAATTGTAAAAGGGTAATAATATGGGATATTTAGATAATTCATCAATAACAGTAGACGCTATTCTAACTAAGAAAGGTCGAGAGTTATTAGCAAAGGGTAGGGACTTCTTTGTAATCAGTCAATTCGCATTGGCAGATGACGAAGTAGATTACGAACTATGGAATCCAGCACATCCGCTAGGTTCAGACTATTATGGAATCATAATTGAAAACATGCCGATAGTAGAGGCAGTAACAGATGAGAACTACTCATTAAGATATAAGTTGTTAACACTTCCAAAAAATACAATTAGAATCCCAATCATTCAATCTAACCCAAGCTCAATTAGTTTAGAAGAAGGTGGACAACAACAATCTGTAACTCTTACTACTAAAAATGGTGGTAATGATACGTTAGGATTTACCGTTACATTACTTAACTCAGATGCGGCAAGTATCGTTGGTGATGGAAGTGGTATAGCAAACAACTCAGATACTGTTGGTGCTAACGAAGATAGAAGAAGTGTTACGATTAGTACAAATCAATCATTTACAATTACAACTAAGGTATTAGCAGATAATACTGATATATCAACTAAAATATTTGTTGTAGGAAATGAAACTGGTGGACGTACGGAAATTGATTTAACTGTTACTAACAATCCTGATATTTCAGTAGGTAACACATTAGATTCAACATTATAAGGATAATTTAAAAGGGAATAAGATATGGCAATTTTACCAGCAGGTTCGTTTAATACATCAAAGAGAGTATATACGGCATTCAAAGTAGGGGATGTTGTAGAAGGTGGTGTAGAAAAAGTGACCAGAGGTCTATGGAGTGGTAACGTAGGAACGTTAACTACATTCTTTACATCTTCTGCACAATCAGATACACAAAAACAATATTATTACGAGATTTTTGATAAGGTATCAACAGATGCTACATCAGAATCTCAGTTTTCAATCACATACGGACATAATGATGGTAGTGGTTCTTTAGGACAGAATGAAGATTCTCCTTCAAACGCTATCTATTCTCAGTACGCACAAATCCTACTACCAGATAATCAAAGAATATTTAGTTTTAATGATGTTGCATCTCAACACATTTACGCAATCAATCTTAACAGAGCAAGATTAAAAGATAGATTAGACCCTGGAAACTTCGAACTTACGTTAGGAAAATTAGATGGTACTGCTATCGCTAACAATGTTAATACTGGTTCTAATGTTCACATTCATTCTTCAAACTTAGTTCACGAACTAATTGATGATAGTGGTGATACACAACAAGCAGCAACACAAATCGGTAGAGTTTACAACTTAGTTTCAGGTTCAATCTTAAACGGAGTTCATTCACCTAAAACTTATTATGGACAAGTTTATCCAGAGCAAGGTGTGATTGTATTAAACGCTGATACATTAAACACTAAATTAAACTTTGGTACTGTTACTGGTTCAAACATTAATGGTGATAACGCATTTAAGTTATACACATCACTAAGTGGTTCAGCAGTAATTAACGCAAATAACGGATTTGCTGCAAGAAACGAAGAAAGAGTACAATCAACATTCTATTTTGTAAGAGCTAAGAATGGTGAGTATAACTTCTCAAATAATCCATCATATACATCAGGTTCAAATGGAGCATTTGCACAACCAACATTTGCAAATAATCCTAAATCCTATATAACAACTGTTGGGTTATATAATAGTTCACAAGAACTATTAGCAGTAGCTAAGTTATCTAAACCAATTCTAAAATCGTTTTCGAATGAAGTATTGGTGAAAGTTAAGTTAGACTTTTAAATAATATTTTAAGAACGATAATGACTACGCATGGCAACAGCTTACAAACCAATCAACGGGGGTGGTATTCAATTACGACCATTCAACACCCATAAAAGGTGGGTAGTTACTGATTTGAATTTTAGGCAAGACTATTATTCAACATCGGTAATAAAAGGTATATCCCCAAATTTCGGTGAAAAGATTAATGTTTCAGAGTCAATTAGTTTACCAGCATATAGAGAAACGGACCAATTAGATAACCTAAATTCCAACTCAACAGATTTTCTAAAAGTTAAACATCAGAAAGTTGTATGGGCTAGTTTAAATCAAATGTTTTTTAAACATAGAGCTAGAACCGAAAGAGATTTATTTGCGACAGCATCTATATTTTCAATACCACATAATAGATTAGGTGATGGTGTTAGGCCAGGAACAATTGAAGTAGTAGATACTTCAGTTACATCAAGCGATTTAACTAATATAACAATCAAAGATATAAAGTTAGATGAGTATCATGGTAAATTAATTGATACAACACTACCAACAGGTTCATATGTTCCATTTGGTAACTTAATTGGATATTGGGGATTTAATGATGAGGTTGTTGATAGAGAAACTACCTTTGATAATATAATTGAAGATAGAAGTGGTTACATAAACAATGGGGTTGGTAAGAATCTAAAATACATAGATGGTATAAAAACAACAGGCCCGACTCAATTACCATCTGGAAAAATGGTACAATTCAATGGTTCGGATTCATATGTATTAATCGATAACAAACCAAATTATAAGTTTTTCGAAACTAACAACTACTCAGTATCGGTATGGACTGTATTACCAACATCTCAATCAGATGCATCTGGAACTCATAACTCAATAGTATCCAAAAGAGGTACTCAAAAAGATTATGGTACTACTAGAAAAGGACATCAAATCCTTAGAAGAAGAAATGTTGGAAGTAGTAACTTCCCATTTGATATAGAAGTATTCAATCAAACAGCAGGTTCTAATAATGGTAAAGTTAGAATATCATTATCTAACGGAATCACACGTATACTTGCAACATCGGGTACTAAGATAAACGATAACGAACCACATCACATATGTTTTAATAAAACAGGTTCTCATATGGAACTTTGGGTTGATGGTGTAAAGGAAGTTACTGGTTCATTACCAACAAGTGGTAGTATTGATAATATAATAATGAGAGGAATCTCTAATACATATGATATATTATTAGGTAGTAGATTTATTTCTGATGGTGGATTTGATAAAACATCAAACTTTGCTAGTTTAAGTGGTTCTTTAGATGAATTCCGTATGTACAACAAAGGATTAACAGAAGCAGAAATCAAAGGATTAGCAAATAATGATTTCGTAACAGGTTCAGCATATCAAACTGATACTGTTGGTGAAGTATTTTACAATCACGGAATAATGGTAGTATCAGACCCAAGACCAAAGTACAGATATATTTGGACTGGACAGAGTGGTACATGGAACTATGGTAACGAAGTTGATAACGAAAATGATGATGTACCAAACTCATCTGAATATGGGTGGTTAACAAAATATAAATCATCTAAACGATTACATGAATTAAATGTATTATGTGAAGTTGGGGCGGATGAATTTAATGTATCACAAAATCCAACACTAAAAATAAATAATGATGTAGAAGCTTCTGAAATGAAAGGGTTCGTAACTGGTTCTGATTTTAGAAATTACTTTACAACAATTGGATTATATAATCCAAATGGTGATTTAGTTGCGATTGGTAAATTAGCATCGGCAATTCAAAATAGAAGTGATGTAGATATAACTGTTAAAGTTAGAATGGATATGGATGGCCCGTTTGGAGCACCAGGTACTGGTTCTCTAATGAGTGGTAACACTGCTACAATTACTGAGGTTCAATCAATAAAAGAAAATGGTGAACTTACAAGTAAATATGTTTGGGGTAAATTAGATAGACCTGATATTTTAGTTGATGGTGATTTTGGTGAAGCATATGAACCACCTATTGATGGAAACGCTAATATGGATTCTCCTGATGTTTTACCACATGGTGATTTACCACCAGATGATACTGAAGGACCTCAAAACACTAAAGGTAAACCAAACGGATATAATCCTAGTAAAGACCTAAGAAGATAAAATAGAAAAAAAGAATAAGTTATGAATAAAAAAGGAAATTGGTCTCACATCCAAAAGATGAAAGGCCACAAAAGTGGGTTGGAAACTCGCATAGATGAACAACTTAAATCGCAAGGTATTGATGGTGAATACGAAGAGCATGAAGTATCATATACAATTCCAGCAACTACTCATTCTTACAAACCTGATTTTAGATTACCTAACAATATCTTTATAGAATCAAAAGGATGGTTCTTACCTGAAGATAGAAAGAAACATTTACTAATCAAAGAACAGAATCCTGATATGGATTTAAGGTTCGTATTACAATCTCCAAATGGAAAAATATACAAAGGTTCTAAAACCACATATGCACAATGGTGTGAGAAGAACGGATTCAAATGGGCTAAAAAAGAAATCCCACAAGAATGGATAGAAGAAAAAGAAAAAGTAAATTTCTTTGGTTAATTCAAATATTTTTTGTATATTTAGAACAATATGGAAGAAAGACTACTCTCTTTACTAGAATCTATCTTAGGTAAAGCTAAGAAAACAAGTGGTGATAATTATGCGTTTTGGTCTCCTTTTGTGAACCACCATAAACCTAAATTAGAGATAAACATAAAGTTAAACTCTAATGCGGATAACCCTTGGCATTGTTGGATATCGGATGAAAAAGGTAAATCAATTCGTTCTCTATTTAGAAAACTTAAAGTATCTAAAGAAATTTGGGATGAACATAATTCTATTTTCAGTAGAAAGTATAGATACAGAACTGATGTAACTACTGAAGAATCTAAGGTAGTTCAATTACCTAAAGAATATATCCCATTATGGAAACCATCCACATCCGTTATAAGAAAGCATGCGTTGTCTTATTTAGATAGAAGGGGTGTAACCTCATTGGAGATAATAAAATACCAAATAGGGTATTGTGAAGAAGGCCCATACAAACATAAAATAATCGTACCATCATATGATGAAAATGGTATGTTAAATTATTTTGTAGGTAGAAGTTTTTACGATAGTAGTTTTAAACATAAGAATCCAAATGTATCAAAGGATGTGGTAGGATTTGAGATGTTTGTCAATTGGGATTTACCAATTATTATATGTGAGGGAGTATTTGATGCTATGGCAATCCGAATGAATAGTATTCCACTATTCGGTAAATCACCACAATCAGAATTACAAAAAAGAATTATAAGTAAGGGTGTACGAAAAGTATATTTAGCATTAGATTCAGATGCATTTAAGAATTCACTTAGATTCGCAGAAGAATTAATGAACAATGGTATTGATGTACACATTGTTGAGATGGGGGATTCAGACCCATCAGAATTAGGTTTTGAAAAAATTTATAATGAAATAGGAAATACGGAATTACTTTCTCTAAGGAAGTTAATGGAGTATAAGTTATTAGGTGTATGAGAAAATCGAAGAGAATTAAATATGATGGTACAATCAAAAAGATTTACCACATAGCTGATGTACACATCAGAAATTTAAAAAGACATAAAGAATATAGGGAAGTATTTTCCCATCTTTATGATTATATTTCCACTACAAAGACGGATGATTCCATCATTGTATTATGTGGGGATATTGTTCACGCAAAAACGGATATGACTCCTGAGGTTATAGAAATGACTCAAACATTTCTAAAATCGTTATCGGATATGTTACCAACTATTCTGATACCAGGTAATCACGATGCCAATCTAAACAATCCAAATAGATTAGATGCATTATCACCAATCGTAAACGCATTAAATCATTCAAATCTACATTATCTGAAAGATGATGGAGTTTGGAAAATGGGTGGAATTTCCTTTTCACACTCATCTGTTTTTGGTGATGTAAAAGAGATTATCCCATCTGAAGAAGTGCATGGTGATTATAAGATTGCTTTATATCATGCTCCTGTAGATAAGGTAAAAACAGAATACGGATTCCAATTAGAGAATAAAAACGTAAAGGTAGATTCATTCGATGGTTACGATTTAGTTCTATTGGGAGATATTCACGTACCAAATCAATCACTAAATGATGAGGGTACAATTAAGTATTGTGGTTCTACGATTATGCAGAATCATGCCGAAGCTAAATATCCTGAGCATGGTATTTTGGTATGGGATGTTGAAACCAAAGAATCAGAGTTCGTTCCGATTCATAATGATTATGGGTATGTAACCTTAGATGTTGATAATGGTAAGTTGATAGGAAACCCAACGATACCTAATAAACCTCGTATGAGAGTTAGGGTAAAAGATACAACTCAATCACAACTAAAGAAAATTATATCAGAAGTTAAGGTTGGTAGAAAAGTACAAGAACTAACGATTCAAAAAGTATTATCGGATAGAAAAGATTCTATTGGTGATTCAAACATCACATTACAAAACGTAAGAGATATAGGATTCCAAAATAAAATGATGGAAAAGTATCTATCGGATAAGTACATCATCGCTGATGAACAAATGGAAGTGATACGAAACATCAATCAAGATATAAACAATAAGTTGGGTGGTGTTCACGGAATGAAAAACATTATATGGAAACCGAAAACATTTGAGTTCTCTAATATGTTTTCATATGGTACAAACAACACAATTGATTTTTCACAAATGAAAGGAGCATATGGAATCTTTGCCCCAAACGCTAGTGGTAAATCATCATTATGGGATGCTTTATCATTCTGTTTATTTGATAAGTGTTCTCGTACAAATAAAGCATTGGATGTATTAAACTATTCTAAATCAAAGTTTGATTGTAAGTTCAACTTTGAGATTAATGGTATTGATTACTTTATCGAAAGGGTTGGTAAGAAATCACCTAAGAGGGGAACTGTAAAGGTTGATGTAAACTTCTATCGAATAAACGAAGATGGTTCTACTGAATCTTTAAATGGTGAAGAGAGAAGAGATACAAACTCTATAATTAGACAATACGTTGGTTCATATGAAGATTTTATTCTTACAGCAATGTCTAATCAATCTAATAGTGGTGGGTTCATTGAGAAATCACAAAGAGAAAAGAAAGAACTACTTGCTCAATTCTTAGATATGAATGTATTTGAAGAATTATATCAGATAGCTAATGATGAGATTAGAGAGTTAAGTGCTTTACTAAAAGATTATAAGAATCAAAACTTTACTGATAAATTAGTACAAGCAAAGGAAGATTTACAAAAGAATGAAAAGGTACTAATTAAACATAATGATAAACTATCTAAGTTAAAAGATAAAAGAAACCAATTAAGAGAAACCAAAGATGATTTAGTATCAGATTTAAAACCTGTAGATGATACAATAATAGATACAAATTCTCTAAGAGAGCTTAAAAAAGAATTAAAACAACAGATAGTAGATAAATCAAAAGAATGTAATGGTTATGTTACAGATATTGAAACTTTAACTAAAGATTTAGATAAGGTTAATCAAACATATACATCATATGATTTAAACCTTTTAAAACAAAATCACTTAAAACACCAATCCTATGTTAGTAGATTGGAAGAGATTACACATTCTTTAGATTCTATTAATACTGATATAGAACATAAAGAAGAACACTTAGAAGGAATCGGGCAGTTAACATTTGATGATAATTGTGAACATTGTGTAAAGAATCAAAATACACCATTTGCTAAAAAATCAAAAACATTATCTGATGATATCGAAAAGTTAAAACTAAAATCAAATAGATTAGGTGAAGAGATTATCGATATGAAATCAGAAATGTTTAAGTACGATGTTAGAGAAGTGTTGGTTACAGTTCAAGAACTGAAAACACAATCCGATGATTTAACTAATCAAATAGAAAAATTACAATTAACAAATAAATCTTGCAACTTAGAACTATCAGAGTTAAAAAGTAAATTAGATTCAACAGAAAATAATATAAATAAATCATTAGAACAAAAAGCATCAGTAAAGCATAATACAAAGATACAACAAAAAATTGATAAAGCAAAGGATTCTTTAGATAATTTAGATGTTGATATTTCTAACTTAAATGATGATGTAATTGATATCAATGGTGATATTCGTATTTCAGAGAATGTAATACAGACTGTAAATGATTCTATTGATAAGTTAGAGTTTATGGAACAAAAGTATGAGGGGTATGAATATTACTTACAATGTGTTAGAAGAGATGGAATCCCATATGAATTAATCTCAGAGATACTTCCTAAATTAGAAGTAGAGATTAATAATATATTACAGCCAATTGTAGATTTTCAAATCCTTCTAAATACAGATGGTAAGAATATTAATTCATATATTGCATATGGAACTGAAGAGTATTGGCCATTAGAATTGACTAGTGGAATGGAAAAGTTTATTTCATCAGTAGCTATCAGAACTGCGTTGGTAAACGTATCAAATTTACCTCGTCCAAACTTTATCGCAATTGATGAAGGTTTTGGTTCGTTGGATACTGATAACTTTAATTCTTTATATTTATTATTTGATTACCTGAAGAATCAATTTGATTTCATAGTTACAATATCTCATATTGATAAAACGAGGGATATGGTTGACCAAATTATAGATATTACAAAATTGGGTGGATTTTCATCAATTAGATATTTATAGTTATAGTAAAGAAATATATGGGAGTAATGAATGTCCTTAGTTTATAAAAATTCGGTACGAGAAAACGTAACAGATATACAAACTTTTATAGTTGATGAATCTGCTAAGTCTACAAAGTATTTTAGAGTTTCCGATGTACCACAGGTTTTACAGAAGGGTAAAAACCTTTTAAGAATTACTGCGCATCCAACAAATTTGGTACCTGGTACTCAAGTTTATGTTGATGTTAGGGATTCTAATGGTAATGCTATATACTATGAAATACCCGATTATTTAGAAAACGATAAAAGTAGGGTTATTTCTATTTGGATTTATCACGATAAAGGTGATGATAATACTCCAAATGGTGAGGCTACAATTACATTAGCTGGTATTGCTAATGTTGATTTGAATGGAAACCCACTCCCATCAGTTCATAGAAATAAAATTAATCTAAAGTGGCAAACTACTGTTACTGTAGATAGGGAACGAGATAACACTTCTCAAATCATATTCAAAGATGATATTTTACCAATTGTAGCAGTATCACAAAGTGTAGAACAATATGAGAACCAACCACAATCTAATGGTGAGTTAGTAAAAACAACCCAAACAGGTAAAGTTAAGTATTTGTTTAGTGGTACTACTCCAATAATCCAAACTAAGGATGGTACTTCGTTTAATGCTGAAATGGTTGGTGGGGATATAATCCTTAATAACTTTACAGAGCCAGCTAGACCTGAATCTACTATTGAAAACCCATTAAGTTCTACATTCTTTAGTTCATCTATTAAAGAAATACTAAATGGTAATACGATAAAACCAACAACAAACTTTACATCATCGTTTCAAGATAGAGAAGATTTAGTACATACTTACGAATTTATAAAAGAAGCCGATTATTCAATAGAATATATTCAAAGTGGTTCTAATGTATCAACACAAAATAAAAGAAACTTTGCAAACCTAAGTTTCTCAAATGTAGACCCTATAACAGGTATTGTAAATAAAATAAAAGTATTACAAAAATCTGATGGATTACCAGGTGATTTTGAATTAGTAAACGAAGTAGATGTTCCATTCAGTTCATCGTTTGATATCAAAGTACCGATTCCATCTAAAAACTTAAAAGACCCTAAGATACTAAAATTATTATATCTAAATTCTGAGGGTAGTATATCAAGAACAGAAACAATATCAGAACCATTCGTATTTGATGGTGATAACATTTATATTGGTGGTGAAGAAAACTTAATTAGTGGTTCTATCTTTATATCAAACACATTAGGAACTGGTATTGAGATTGGTGGTGCTAGTAGTGGATTTATGCGTTCTGTTGGATATAGAGGTATTACATCAGCATCATTAGGAAAAGCACCAGGTGGATTCGTAATCTATAGTGGTTCGGGTAATCTTGTATTTGGTGAAGATACATTGGATGGTGTTGGTATGGAATTCGTTGGTGATAACGATGCAAGACACCTTATATTTACAACCGCAGGTGGTGGTTTATTAGATGTTAAAACCGATAAGTTCTTCATAGGTACAGAAAGTACACAATTTATAAGTGGTTCTGATGGTAACATAGAAATCAGTTCTTCAATATTCCATTTAAACCCATCTGCTAATAGTGGAGCGGGTAGTTTGATTATTGGAGCAAACGCAACGATACTTGCTGATTTAACAGTTGATAATTTAAGAACTCCAGCTCTAATAGGTGGAAACGCCTCAACAAAAACAAACTCATCATCATCTATTGATTCAGATGGTTTCGCACGATTCGTATCAGCATCGATTGGTGGTTGGGATATTACAACAAGCTCTATAGAAGGTGGAAACCTTATAATGAAACCAGAAGGTATCTTACAGACAAGAGATTTCGCTAGTGGGTTAAAGGGTTGGAAAATATCATCTGAAGGAAACGGAACTGCAGAATTTGAAAATGTTAGAATTAGAGGTACATTAAGAACAACTACTTTTGAGAAAGAATCAGTAAACGCAGTTGGTGGACAATTATGGGTAGCTAACTCAACAACAATCACAGGTTCTATAACAGCAACAGATACAACAATGTCTGTTAAGAATGCTAGTGGATTCTCACAAGGTGAAATACTCCTTGTAAAGAAAGTAGATAATACTGGATTCCAAACAGAATATATTTTATTAGAATCAGCATCTATCGATGGTGATAATAGTGGTGAAGATGAAACGCATGGTAGGATAATGGTTTCTCGAGCCTACGGAAGTGGGACACAGGGTAATTTTGTTGGTGATTTAGCATCAGCAGCCCAAGTGTATGAGGATGGGCAAGTTATTGTTTCGACTGGTAAGTTAAATACTGGTTATATCAAAATGAATGCAAACCCAAATGATACAGCTACACCATATATGGATATCGTTGAAAGAACGGGTAGTGGGTTATATGATGTAGCATTAAAAGCTAGATTAGGAGATTTGGGTGGTTTAGCAAATTCATCTTATGTATTTGGTGAATCAAATCCAGGTTTTGGTTTAGCAACAGATAATGTATTCTTACAAGGTGGTATAATCGCAAAAACAGGTTCCATTGGTGGAATCGAAATGCAAGATAATAAATTATTTACTGGGACAGGAACGCATGGTAACGCCAACACTGGGTTCTATGTAGATTCAGGTTCACAATTCTCATTAGGTGATAAATTAGTTTGGAATCCAGCAACAGAAGCATTAACAATAAGAGGTTCGATATCCCTATCCGATGGAACAGATGTTGGAACGGCTCTTTCAGAAGTTACTACTCCAACGGGTTCTAGAACTGTATCAATTACAGCTGATAAATATGTTGTTACATTTGATGCAGCTGGAAACGAAGCACCTTCTAATCAAACTATAACATTATCAGCAACAACACAAAGTTTTGGTACTGCTACGGCATATTATGAATTCCTTAAAGATGGAACTCTTCAAGGTAGTAGAAGTGAAACAAGTACATTTAGTGTAAATACTACATTAGAGAAACCAACGGCTAGTACCCCAAAAACATACGCAGTAAATGTGTTTACTCAATCAAGTGGTGGAACATCAGTTGCAGCTGATAACTTAACGTTATTCGGTATTCAGCCAGGTTCTGATGGAGCAGAAGGGCAAGATGCAGTAACGGCATTTTTAACTAATGAAGCCCATACTCTTCCATTAAGTTCATCGGGTGCAATTCAATCATACGCAGGTGCTAACACTCAAATAAAAGTATTTGAGGGTATTACAGATAAAACTTCAGCTTATACATTTACTGAAAGTTCACCATCACATATAACGGCAACCTCATCATCAAACACATTTACTATAGCATCTACAACAACACCACATAGTGGTAGTGTTACGATTACTGCTGCTAGTGGTTCGGTATCATTATCTAAAATAATGTCAATCGGTGTAACTAGACAGGGTGATGATGGTTCTGATGGAACTCCAGGTGTAAATGGTAGTAATGCAAAAACATTAGTAGCAAGTGTTGATTCTCAAGTATTCGCATTTGATGATTCAACGGATAACTCAGCAACGCCGGGCAGTATTACATTTGCATTTTCACAACAAAATCTAAATGATGTAATTCAATCATCTGATATTACAATCACAACCGCTGATAGTAATACAGTTACAAATTTCTCATTTGATAACAATAGTGTAGGTGGTGGTACAAATCAAAAAAGTGGTATAGTAAGTGGTAGTGTATCATTTACTGGTGGATTTAGTAGTGGTGGTTTAAATGGGGCTAAGAGTAGTTTACCATTAACTATTTCTTGTACTAATGATTCACTAACAGATTCCGTAACTGTATTCAAAGTAGAAGGTGGTTCAGATGGTTCGGATGCAGTCACAGCATTCCTTACAAATGAATCTCATACGTTACCTTCTCAAAATGATGGAACTGTGGTATCTTTTGTTGGAGCAGTTACAGATATGGAAGTATTTGAAGGAACAGCCAACAAAAATAGTGCATACACTTTCAGTAAAACTTCAAACACATCGGTTAGTTCATCTATATCTGATAATACAATAACAATTACATCGATGGCACACGATAGTGGTTCGGTTATTATAACCGCCACATCAGCTAGTGTATCATTGAGTAAAACAATGACACTTTCTAAATCAAAGCAGGGTACTGCTGGTTTACCTGGTGCAGCTGCTAAATTATTAACTCTTACTTCGGATTCCCAAGTATTCGCATTCCCATCGGCATCTTCATCAACTCCTGAAGATAATGATATTTTAATTATTGTTAATCAACAAAACCTAAGTGGTACAATTGATGCTGGTGATATAACAATTAAGGATGCTGGTGGTAACACCTTAACAGACCCAACATTTGTTGCAAGTGTAACAGATGGAACTGGGCAGGTAAGTGGTTCAATAACGTTTGGTGGAATGAATTCAACTGTTGGTGGTGATAAAACAAAACTTCCTTTAACAATTAAAGTAGCTAAAGATTCTTTAGAAGATAGTTTAAAAATATTTAAAATTGATGGTGGTAATGAAGGACAAGATGGTGCTGATGCAGTAACCGCTTTCCTTACAAACGAATCACATACATTCGCAGCTGATGCGACTGGAGCCATCGCAGTATTTACTGGTGGTGCTACGGATATGGAAGTATTCGAAGGAATTACAAACAAAACATCAGCTTATACAATTAGTAGAAGTTCAACAACGGCTGTAAGTTCATCTTTAAGTGGTAAAACTATAACTGTAACCTCTATGGCACACGATAGTGGTAGTATAATTGTAAACGCTTCGAGTGGTAGTGTAAGTATCAATAAAACAATGTCGTTAACAAAAGCACGACAGGGTGTTGATGGTGGAGATGGTACATCTGCTAAATTACTAATTGGTTCATTAGATTCACAAGTAATGGCATTTGATGATTCATCGGATAATACGGCAACACCAACATCTATTGAATTTAGTTTTCAACAACAAAACCTAAGTGGTTCTGCTGGTTATCTAACATTACAAAGTAGTGATATCACAATCGCATTAAATGGTGGTGGTAATATTACTGGGTTTAATTTTGATAATACTGATGTATCAAATGGAACAGGTATCGCTAGTGGTTCTATATCATTTACAGGAAATACAGATGCAGGTGGTATGGGTGGTGATAAATCCAAATTCCCAGTAACCATTGCGGCTACCAAAGATGGATTAGATGATACAATAAAAATATTTAAAGTTGAAGGTGGGGCAGATGGTACTGATTCAGTTCAAGTAATTCTTAGTAACGAATCACATACATTAGCTGCACAACCAAATGGTACGGTAATCTCATTTACAGGCGCTGAATCAGATGTAACTGTATTTGAAGGTATTACAGATAAAACTTCGGCTTATACAATTAGTAGAACAAATGGTACGGGAGTATCAACAAATCTTTTAGGAAATAGTGGTAACTATTCAGCTGGAAATTCTCAAGCAACTGTAGATGTAACAGGAATGACTCACGATAGTGGTTCTGTTACAATCAATGCGGCTAGTGGTAGTGTTAGTATCGATAAGATAATGAGTTTAACCAAAGCTAAGCAAGGACAAGATGGTGATAAGTTTGCTGATACTTCAATTACAACAACAATAAACTTAACAACATTATCAGTAAATGATACACTAACATTTACAGCAGATACTGGATTAGCTTGGACTGCGGGATTAACAGCAGTTCTTTCTAAAGATAGTTCTAATTTTGTTAATGGTACGGTAAATTCATATAACGCAGCTAATGGTGCGATGTCGTTGAATGTAGATACAATTACTGGTGGTGGTTCATACACAACTTGGTCATTAAATGTTGGTGGTGTAGCAGGTCCGCAAGGTTTAAGTGGAGCTAATGCTAAAAATATTGTAGCATCTGTAGATTCGCAAGTATTCTCATTCCTAAGTGCGAGTGATAACACTGCAGAACCAACATCTGTTATATTCTCATTCAATCAACAAAACTTAAACAACGCTACGATTGGTAGTGGTGATATCACAATTACAGGCGCTGATGGAACAAACATCACTAACTTTAGTTTAGATAATAATGATGTTGATTCTAACTTTAGTGGTATTGTAAGTGGTAGTTTATCATTCTCAGCAGCAACCAATTCTGGTGGTTTAGGTTCTGATAAAGATAAATTACCTGTAACTATCTCAGCAACTAAAGATGGTTTAACAGATTCAATAAAAGTATTTAAAGTAGAGGGTGGTACGGCAGGTTCTGATGGTACAGATGCAGTTACTACTTTCTTAACCAATGAAGCTCACACTTTCGCAGCTGCAAATAACGGAAACATTGTATCTTTCAATGGGGCGTTTACCGATATGGAAGTATTTCAAGGAGTTACTAATGTAACATCCAACTATGTAATTTCATCTTCTAATGGAACTGGTGTAACGGCAACAGATAGTGGTAAAAGAGTTACTATAACGGCATTATCACACGATAGTGGTAGTGTACTTATAACTGCAACGAGTGGAAGTACACAATTAACTAAAACTATGAGTTTAGTTAAATCTAAGCAAGGAGCGCAAGGACTTGCTGGTGATGATGCTAAGATGTTAACAATCACATCTGATTCACCTGTATTCTCATTTGCTTCATCATCCTCATCAACAGCAATCGATAATACTATAGAATTAGTAATTAATCAACAAAATTTAAGTGCTACTATTGATACAAATGATTTAGTAATCAAAGATGCAGGTGGTAACCCATTAACAAATCCTACATTAGCACCTTCATCATTAACTAACAATACTGGATTGGTTAGTGGTTCTATTACATTTAGTGGAACTGTTGGTGGTGATAAAGCTAAATTACCATTAGAGATTACAATTACTCAAGATGGATTAGAAGATAGTTTAAAAATATTTAAAGTAGAAGGTGGTTCAGATGGGGCCGGTGGAGTAGATGCAGTAAATGCGTTCTTATCTAACGAATCCCATACTTTCCCTGCAGATTCAACTGGAGCTATAGCATCATTTGATGGTGGTTCAACAAAAATAGATATATTTGAAGGGGTAACAGATGCCACAGGTAATTATGCACTTTCAGGTACAGGTTCTTTAGGTGTTACCTTTACTCAAAGTACAGATACATTTAACATAACCGCTATGGGACACGATAGTGGTTCGTTAACAATAACAGCAGTTAGTTCAAGTACATCATTAGTTAAAACAATGTCGTTAACAAAAGCACGACAAGGTTCGGATGGTTCAGATGGAACTGATGCAAAATTATTAATTGGTAGTTTAAGTTCTCCTGTATTTACTTTCCTAAGTGCTAGTGATTCTACATCAGACCCATTATCAATTGAGTTTAGTTTCCAACAACAAAATTTAAGTGGTTCGGGTGGATACCAAACAATATTCAGAAGTAATATAGATATAAGAGATAGTGCTAATAATGAGATAACTAATTATGGGTTTGATAGGAATGATGTTACAAATGGAACAGGTATCGTTAGTGGTTCTATTACATTCGCAAATGCATATAATGCTGGTGGTATAAATGGTGATAAAACTAAATTTCCAATAACGATTACAGCAACCAGAAGTGGGTTATCAGATACGGTAAAAATATTTAAAGTTGAAGGTGGTACAAGCGGTGAAGATGGAACATCAGCAGTAACGGCATTATTAACTAATGATTCACATACCTTACCAATAGCAGCTGGTGGTGGTTCGGTTATTTCATACGCAGGAGCAGATACAGATATTGTAGTATTC
>Ga0181387_1000015_pt1 | contig 36249 bp, 42 predicted proteins | sample 10SPOviralmetaG_FD_130119 | JGI IMG/M metagenome (GOLD analysis project Ga0181387, IMG submission 130119) | Marine viral communities from the oligotrophic San Pedro Time Series (SPOT) site, San Pedro Channel, CA, USA - 10 SPOT_SRF_2010-04-27 | ecosystem: Environmental > Aquatic > Marine > Strait...
ATGGAATCTTGTCAGCATAAAAGAAGCTTACTTTACTTAACTAACATGTTATACTTTTATTTATAAGTTTGTGTGGTTCAGATACCTGCTTTAAGTGTTTCGCATGGTACGAAAAGTCGTAGGGTGTAAATAGACCCTTTATTTTACCAGATACAGCGAATGCTTCATATTCGTGGGACACACCCGTACACACAGAAACGAACTCTAAACGAAGCAATCTATCTTCTAACATCATAAACTCTTTAAGAGATTCGGGGGACGCACCATCTTTCTTTATTTTTTCATACATCTCTTTCGATTGTCCATTGGATATATGAAAAAACGTCGTTTTATACCCTAGAACACCCACCTCTTTATTGGCCTGATTCCTGGAAATGAATAAAATTAAGAGTACCAATATTAACAATACTGGTATCATTTAATACTTGTCAATAATTTATTTAAGTGTAATTTTGACGTAGCCATGGTCCCCAGAATTCAAAGAAGTGTTTTGGGTCGCTCCGAGTGATGAGTAAGAAGAACCACCACCCCCACCCACATCGCCTCTGTGGTTATTTGGGTGCCCACCTCCTCCTCCAGAGTATCCCCCACCTCCACCCGAGTGGTAATAACCATGACCGGTACTAGCGCACCTTGGTCTATATGCTGACCCACCCCCACCAAACCCACCGAACCCGACCTCTCCGCCACAACTCGCAGCTCCACCGTGGCTGCCACCTACACATCCATTATAAAAGGATTGGGCTGCGGCAAATCCGAAGTCGTTTCCGTATACGTCGCGAGTCCTTTCGGGATCTTCAGATTGTCCATTCCCCAAAAATCCGGCACCACCCTGCCCCGAAGCATGGGCGCCGTTTGTTCGGTGGACAACTGGCTCGTGGGGAGGGAAATAATCCAGCTTTTCCCCTATCTTGCCTCCGTAACCATCCTTACCACCTTCTCCTGACCACGTAGTCTTCTTCTTGTAAGGAGAGTCCTCCGCGGATCCACGGTGGCCACCACGCAAATCATCCCCAGCACCGGCTGGATCTTGGAAAGTCGCATTTCCAAAATCCGGATTACACAGCTCGAGTGTTCGTTTCTTGCAGTCTTCCGAGGCGGTCGATAGGGGTGGGCAATCATTCCAGCCATATGGAATTTTCTTGTCCGAGGCGAGGTGCTCGGTCCATTCTACACGAAATCGGCCAGTGCACGAATTACCACCTCCACCACCAGAAGCACATAAAAGAGCTGCACGCTTCTGTGCTTCATTGTTCGTCGGGACATCACTTTTAACTAAGAATGATCCACCACCACCACCACCACCTCTACTAGAATCATCACTACTACCCCTTTGTCCAACAACTATATTCAATTTTTCCGACTTGGTCAAGTTGAGATCCAAAACTTGTACTGCCCCATAACCTTTTTCTCCACCACCCTTTGCACCGGCAATCTCAATCTCATACGTCCCTGTTGCGGGCACGGTCCATTTCTGTATTCCGTCAGACACTGAAAAGTAACTAGGATTATTTACCCAACTTGGTGAATAACTATCCTTGCATTGATCGAGTGTTGGACCAAAGCGTCCCGTTGCCCCCGCATTCGTAAACGTGAACGATGTAAAGGGGTACTCTGGGCACGTATCATCATCTTGTGGATCTTCATTTGTGGATTGACACCCTTCAAGTCCTGGGCGCGTCCATATTCTTTTCCCATTTTCACACTGCCCCGGTGTCCATGATCCTAATAAATTTTCGGCACAACATGCATCATCATCTATGCGATCTTCATTTATGGATTGACACCCTTCATTTCCCCGTCGCGTCAATTTTCTTTTCCCATTGTCACACGGCCCTGGTGTCCATTCTCCTAAGAAATAATCGGCGCAACATGAATCATTATATTCAAACTTTTCGTTAGATTCATTACACCCTTCTATACCTGTTCGGTTATATTTGAATTTCCATACACCTTCTTCATCTTGGAAACATTTGTTGCCAACCTCCCCGTCCCGCTCCTCGAAAACCTGTTCCCATTCTCCGGCGAATGTTTTGTGGCAACAATCCCTGTCCGACTCACCTCCACACGAGAGCCATTTACCTGTAGGTATAGAGAAATCTACGTCAAAAAAAAAATTTTTCGCCACTTCAGAGGTTATTTCGTCCATCGTTATGTAGAATAATTTTTCTTGTAAAGGACCTTGCTTGTATGTTTTGAAAGTTGCAGTTTTGTCTAAATATTCTGTATTATCATAATTCGCAGTCGAACTTTTCGATAAAAGGTAAAGATTAGCGCCGTCGGCACCTTCTTTATGTTTTATTCTATAAAGTGGATCGGTAATTCCGGTACCTTCAAGCTTAAATGCCTTACCATCATTACCAAATGGAGACATATAAATTTCTTCCCCTTTTCCAAAATTAAGCTGACCTTCGTGATCATAAATAAACACATATTTCTTATTTGTAGTGGCTTCAGCTGATGGTATATCCATTCCCATAGACTGTAAAACTAAATCGAGTTCCCCACCGGACTGTTCTAACCCTACAGAAAGATCCGATTCTGATACTGCGATCTCTACTGGGGTTCCGGTACCACTTTTTTCTGGAGTTGTATAATTTATAGAAAAATTATGAGTTCCCTTGACATTTTCACCCTCCAACGATTGAAACGTTAATTCTATACCTTCATTATTTTTCCATTTCTCACTCGGCACGGCGACCGTCTGATCCTCACCTTGATCCGCTCGTTTACGTGTAATACTAAGCGCAGTTAGAACTTCAGCTCCTCCTGTTATCTTCATTGAATACTTAAAACTAGTTCCCTCTGACATGGCAATAAAATCATCCGGTGTATACCTTTCCGTAAACCAAGGTTTGTAACTCTCAGTCTTGGATAACTGCACACGCATGACTTCAAATGTAGGGGTCTTTGGTTCACCACCTCCCGAATCTTTCTTTTTCTTTTTCTTATTTGAAGTAGTTATGTATATAACAATGCCGATGATGATCATGGCGAAAAATAGTACGATCATATATTTTTCATTCATCGTCGCTTATAATAGTAAAATAATTTATTTAATCTGCATTTGAAGGAAACGAACGACCCTGACCCCATATAATACGAACCGCCCCATTTCCTCCATCCGCCCCATTTCCGGTGTCGTTTCCGGCATGACATGAACCAGCACCACCACCGTAAAGACCTCCAGAACCCCCTACTCCGGTAGTCTCATCAGTTGATAAATTACCCATCCCCCCACCCGAACCACCACCACCCGCAATATTGGCAGCTACTTGATCGGCTTGTGTGGTGGTAGTATCACTCAAACCAGCGGCACCATCCGATTTCTCACCATAGAGACCGACCCCACCACCACCGGCACCACCATAAGATGCGCCCGTCGCATGTACCAGTCGTGCTCCACCACCACCGCCACCACCACCAGCCCCAGCGGTAGCATCGATTACGAAGGCGCCGATGCCCGTCGATCCAGCCCCTTTACCCCCCGCACCACTGTACCCACCGGCACCCCCCCCTCCTGATGATATATAGTTAGGTGGCGATGACCATCTACCTTGACATGTCCCACCAGTCCCTCCACCGTCGTACGTACCCTCCGGACCCCCACCTGTAGGAAGGTTTTCAAGGACCTCATAACCTTTTCCGGGACCACCACCATGTTGCCCCCCAGATGCAAAACACGCCCCGCTGGGCCATCCATCGCCCCAGCGGAAAACAGAATTACCACCATTTGAAGAAGATATTGACCCAGGTAAACCTTGTCCATTGTAACCGGCCCCACCAGCTCCTACTGAAACACTGTACGAATTTCCAGGAACAACAGTTATGTCATTTTTATATGCGAGTCCACCCCCAGCCCCACCAGTTCCAAACCAATTGCGCCCCTTACCAGAAGCCCCCCCACCACCTACACATACCACACAAACACTGGTAACACCAGTGGGGGCTACCCAAGTATATGTACCAGGGGTGCTAAAAATTTCTTCTCTACCATTTGAAATTGTAGAACCAGAACTTCCCACATTTTCAGCTAATTCAAAAAAAAAATTTTCCGCAGCGGTCGCCGAATTTGCATCTGCTGTTATATAGAATAATTTATTGTTTAATTCACCATCCGTAAACTTCTTTTTAGATTTATCTGTGCTTAAATATTCGGTATCTGTAAAATTAGCATTTTCAGAAAGTGCCAATAAATATCCTCCTCTATATTTTACTCTATAAAGTGTATCGGTAATTCCGGTACCTTCTAGTTTAAAACCTTTACCATTTGTACCCTCTACGGGTGACATATACACGGGACCCTGTGCATTAAAATTTACAACTTTTTCAGAATCATAAATATATATTTCTTCCCTTTCTGCTGAAAAGGCAACGTTTATACCACCCGTTTCTACGGGAACCATTTCTAATTCTTCTGACCCTCCACTCTCCAATTTTACAGATAATAGATTTTCTGTAATATTAATTGTATGAGGTCTATTTCTAGTCACATTATCATCCGGTGTCGTGTAGTTTATAGAAAACTCGTGTTCACCTTTAGCGTTTTCACCCGTTTGTACTGAAAAATCTACATTGATATCCTTGAGGTTATCAGGTTCCGATTGCATCCAATCAGATTCTGGTACTTCTTCAATTTGATCGGAACCTCCATCCGCACGTTTACGTGTAATACTAAGATTTTGGAGTAGATCAACGCCTCCGTTTATTCTGAATGTATACGTGAACTTGGCTCCTTGCGACATAGCTACGTATTCATCCGCTGTATACCTTTCCGTAAACCAGGGTTTGTAATTCTCAGTCTTGGATACCGTTATACCTACGACTTCAAATGAGAGGGTCTCGGGTTTATCATCCCCTGAATCTTTTTCATCTTTAGAGTTGGTGTATATAACAACACCGACGATGATCATGGCGAAAAATAATATGATGATAAAATTTTTGTTCATCGTCGCTTATAGTATAGTAGCAAAATATTTAGAGAATTCATTCGTGTAAGATACATAAATGTCTAAAGCAATTGGTATTGATCTTGGAACAACGTATTCTTGTGTCGGCGTCTGGCAAAATGATCGCGTCGAAATCATCGCGAATGATCAAGGTAATCGGACGACTCCATCCTATGTCGCGTTTACGGACAGTGAGCGCCTGGTAGGTGATTCAGCTAAAAATCAAACAGCTATGAATCCGACGAACACCGTTTTCGACGCGAAACGTCTCATTGGTCGTAAATTTTCAGATTCCAAAGTTCAGGAAGATATCAAAGATTGGCCGTTTAAGGTTGTTTCCGGTCAAGGTGATAAACCCATCATCGAGGTTGATTTCAAGGGTGATAAGAAACGTTTTGAACCTGAAGAAATCTCTTCTATGGTTTTGGTGAAAATGAAGGAGATCGCCGAAATGTACATGGGAACGGATGTTAAAGATGCTGTGGTGACAGTTCCAGCCTATTTTAATGATTCACAGCGTCAGGCTACGAAAGATGCGATGGTCATCGCGGGTCTGAATTGTCTTCGTATTATTAACGAGCCCACAGCCGCTGCTATAGCGTATGGGTTGGATAAAAATAAGAATGACGATACGAACGTTCTCATATTCGACCTCGGAGGAGGTACGTTTGATGTATCACTTCTTAACATAGAAGATGGTATTTTCGAAGTCAAAGCTACCGCCGGCGATACACATCTCGGTGGTGAAGATTTCGATGCGCGTCTTTTGCGCCATTTCCTAGATGAATTTAAGCGTAAGCATAAGAAAGATTTTTCCGGAAACCCCAGAGCTTTACGTAGGCTTAGAACCGCGTGTGAGCGTGCGAAGCGTACTCTCTCATCTACAGCTCAAACGACTATTGAAATTGATTCATTGTATGATGGTATAGATTTTTACACGTCCATAACTCGCGCTCGTTTCGAAGAACTGAACATAGATCTTTTCCGAAAGTGTATGCAACCCGTGGAACAAGTCCTTCGCGATTCTAAAGTGGATAAGTCTAAGGTTGATGAAGTAGTACTCGTAGGAGGTTCTACACGGATTCCCAAAATTCAACAGATGCTTTCCAGTTTTTTTAATGGTAAAGAACTTAATAAATCAATCAACCCAGATGAAGCTGTAGCTTACGGAGCTGCCGTACAAGCGGCTATTCTTTCCGGTGTCGATAACAGCACCGTTCAAGATCTTCTACTACTCGATGTCGCACCCGTTTCCCTAGGTCTGGAAACCTCGGGAGGTGTCATGACTAAAATTGTGGATAGGAATACCACAATTCCAACTAAGAAGGAACAGATTTTTTCAACATATTCTGATAACCAAACATCCGTCACTATCCAAGTATACGAAGGTGAACGCGCTCGTGCGCAAGATAACCATTTACTCGGTAAATTCGATTTGGGTGGTATTCCTTCCGCGCCCAGGGGTGTTCCGCAGATTAACGTAGCGTTCGATATCGACGCGAATGGAATTCTAAACGTCACCGCGGAAGATAAAGCGTCGGGTAAGAGTGAAAAGATCGTCATCACCAATGATAAGGGTCGCCTTTCGAAAGATGATATCGAGCGTATGGTTAATGACGCAGAAACGTACAAGGATGAAGATGATAAGTATAGAGCGAAGGTGGAAGCGATCAATAACTTTGAGGCTAACGTCTTTGGAGTCAAGAGTATGATAGATAAGCTAGGCGATGAAGATAAAGCGCGTGTAGAAGAAAAGGTTAATGAAGCTATAGCGTGGATAGATAACAATAGATCCGCGGAAATAGATGAAATTGAACACCAACAGAAAGAGTTTAGGGAATTTGTAGATCCGATTATGCAGTCCGAAGAAAAGGGTCCCGTCATAGATGAGATGGATTAAAACCTAAGTCATTTAGAGAAATAGTACTTTTTAATAAAGAAATGGATATCCACAAGGTATTCGACAAAATTCACGACCAAATTGAAAATCACAAAAATGATGAGCACGTCGAAATAGAAATGCGTCTCGGAAAATTTAACGGAAAAATGTTCGACACAAATGTCGGTAAAGATAACTTTGATAAAGTCATGACCGGTCTCCAAAAGTATAATCAATGGGAACAAGTTGTATTGTCCGATCAAGAGGTATTTTATAGAGAACGCGACAACACTCGAATCACCGTAGATGATAATACGGGTGATGAAACCATCATAAAAAAAGAGCGTGTGAAGAATGAAGATTTCAAAAGGCTCAAAAATTCACCTTATGATTTACGTATAAGTATTTCTAAGGAATTACCCATTCAAGATCTCCAAGATCGTGAGATGGACAAGAAGAAGACAAAGACGCGTGTATCGTTTATTCGTAAGAATCTTTCTATCGATATGACTAAGTGTACGGGAGACATGCATGATATGGACGCGGAAGATCATGTCACCTACCAGATCGAACTGGAAATTGTCGATCCCAGTAGAGTTCAAACCAAGGATGAGCTGTTCAACATACTCCATAAAGTGAAAGACGTTATTAGTATTTTAGGAAACGCAAAGTAATATGATAATTTAAAGATTAAACTATATACAAAGTAATGCACGGTTTCTATAATAATGGAAACACGTGTTATTTTAACTCAGCTCTACAATGTGTGTTGAGAATACACGATCTCTCCTCACATATTTTACGAAATAATTATGAAAAAGAATGCACATTCACTAAACTCTATAAAGAACTTGTAGGTATTTATTTCAATAAAGAAAACTTTCTTAAAATTAACATTGAACCTTTACTTCACACGTTTCAAGAGAAATTTCCCAGATTCAAATCCCTGTACCCACACGACTCTCAAGATGCTCTATTTTGTATAATCGACATACTCGAGCAAACGTACCCGTTTACAAAAACGCTCGTGTACGGTAAAAAAACGCAAACTACTATATGCCCCTCGGGAACCACGACACTAGACGAACCATTTTCTGTTTTACTTCTTAATGGAGATAAGCCTAAAGTGAGTGAAATGATGTCAACCTCTGAAAAATGGAATGTTCTTGATAATTACGTAGATAACGCTGGGGTTGTACATAACGTATCGACGACGCGTGATGTTATATCGGAGTATCCTAAGGTGTTATTTATTTCATTCGACAAAAAGGTAGACGTTGTGGCAGATGAAATAAATAATTACGAACTTTGTGGGAGTATTTTGCATCATGGAAGTCAGTTTGGTGGTCATTACAATTCTATGATTAAACTATCTGATAATTGGTTCATGCAAGATGATGAAATCGTTACTAAACTCGACTTCAAAGAAAAGGCACCACATCATGTACTCATGTACATTTTAAAAAGTCGCTCATAATTATACCTTCTTTTATGTTGACCAGTGTCCTATAAAAAGTTCTCCTACTATTCGGAAAGGTTTTATCATACCTCCGCATAATAGGCTTCCACCACATTGGACTATCATTCAACATGTATTGACACTCGATAATGGAATCTTCTTGAACATCTATATGTTCGGGAACTTGATACGTGTGGATCTCGGATTCAAACATAAGTTTTCCCCTTTCTTGTACGTACAGTTTCCATAGATCACCCTTTCGTTTAAATTGAAAATCGATCGTGTTTTTATCTTTAGGTTTCCATTTGAACATGGTTTCGTGTGTACCCTTTTGAACTGGATCTTTAACAGGTGTGAAAATCAATCCATCAATTTCTTGTTCAACCGTTGGTAAATATTCGTTCATGAACTTTTCAAATTCTGCCATAACATGGAACGTTTTAATTTTGAATTTTATGGGATCGTATTTTAGCACGGTTAACATTTTTTGTAGTTCTTCCATATGTTTTAATCGATCGATCATATCATTTTCTCCAATTTTTGAACCTCGAACCATCATACAATCGTATGCCATGAACGTATCTTTATACAATTCACCTTCGATTATGGTTCCGTCGTATATAGGTTTACGAAAATTTAAAGGGCATGTGTAGACGTCGAGTGCCCTATTAACCAAAACGCACGTCTTTTTGTTATTGTACATGAAGGCCAATAACATGAATCGTAAACCGTCAGTTTTTTCACACACGAGATACTCGTTTGAACTCAATATATCAAAGTGTCTGTATTCTATAGACACTGGCTGAGCCCCCGGAAAAAACCCTTTTACTTTCCACGCACGTTCCATGAACGAAATCGCATATGTGTAAAGAGGATCGTCTCTATTTACAGATAGACGTTGCATTATATCTTATATTTTAGGGTTAATCTTTAAGTTGCTTTAACACCGGCTGAGTTGAGTAAATTACTTATGCACTCGTGGGTGTACGTAAATGTTAGTCGAGCACCAGTGAATGCGATAATTCTCGCACCAGATTCTTTTAATTTTTCAAACATAACGTTTGACTTAGGGTAAATTTTATGATTTCCGGTTCTCTTATCTTTCACACATTTGTATACATTTTTACAAATCATCATCCAAGCCCTAGCAGAAGATTCGTTGACTTTATACATACTCTCTGAAATTTTAGGGCCTACGTCGGTATCGAAGTTTAGACCCATCTGATTAGTCGGTTCAGACGATTTAGATTGGACTTTTTCTTTAAACATTTCCCAATCGATCCCTTCATTGACACCTGGAAATACGAGGACGTCTAACCCTGTATACTCTTCTACCACTTTATCGAGTGATCCAGGGTCTATCCCCACACCAAAGTCTATAAAGAATATCCTATCAAAAGATTTAATACAATTGCTTATCATGTCAGACTTTTCAAAGGGGTCATCGTTCACAAAAATAAGTTTGTTCGAATATCCCTTTTGAATACACCTAATATTTAACTGAAGAATAGCGTGAAGAGTTTTTACGTGGCAAGATTTACCACGGGTTGTTATGATAGTAGCAATATTCATGAGAAATTATAGTTTCTAAGCCTTAAGCCTTTCATCTAGAGATCCAGTAAAAGGGAGATTACCCACGTGCCCCAATGATGTTTGACAATCGGCGAAAATTTGACCATCCATCTGTTGCCATCGACGACAGAAAGCGTAATCTTCAGATAAATACCTTCTAGACTCTGGGTCTATCATACAATCAAATAAAGCACAATATTCATCAAAGTCTCTGTTTTGGTGATCGTTTTTACAATTAAGAGTAGACCCATAATGTTCATGCATTCTAGTGAGAGCTTCTCTAGAAATCATCATAAATCCAGTGGGTCCATCCAACACTTCAACAAATCCATTAACTACGGAACGTCGCTTAGCGCCTATGTTAGCGACCAAGCTGGCGGACATCATGTTCATATCACGCTCGTCTCCATTTTCAATACCTTCTTTCACTTGATCCCACATGACAACCTTTTTAGGATAAATAGCAACGGATACGTCGTGTCCAGATTTTATAAGGCGAACCACGGATACTGGATCAAAGTGTACATCCGCATCTATAAACATAAAATAATCGGCGTCTGTTTTTTGCATAAATCTACCTATGGATACATTTCGAGCACGATGAACCAAACTTTCGTTCTCAGTCGTGTCTAACATTAACTGAATACCTTCTTTCATTAAAAGAATCTGAAGGTTAATAATACTCGACATGTACTTTTCCAAGCACATACCCCCGTAGCAAGGGGTACTTAAAAATAGTTTAGTCATACTACATTAATATTACACTTTATCCTCTAAATAACGTTTAACTATGAGTATAATCTTATTAAGTGTGGGAATGGATACTGAACATTTATCGGAAATAATACTCTTTGAGTACTTCTTTTCCAATACCATAAAAATAATGGCAGTGGCCACACTATTAGGAGATTTACTCATCAAATCTACACATTCCTCCAAGGCTGTACATAATTTATTACACGCGAGCCTTTCTTCGCGAGAGACCTCAAATGAATTCAATAAACGTTGCATGACGTTATATGGCTTTGTAACGTAATTTTTATCGGTAGCCTCATCTTTGATCGTATCTTTAAAAATCTGAGCCGTGCGACTTATATCCTTACTCTGAATACCAAACATATCCGCGATATCTTTCGTTGTACGAGGAACCTGTGCTATTCTACACGCGTATAAAACACAATTAGCTTTTATACCCGATCGAACAGCTCCACGTGTAAGCTTAGATTCGTTGAATTTTTTATAAAATGTTTTGGCATCCCTAAGAATACCATCTGGTAAAGATATACAAGCTTCGTCAATGTCTTTGTACGCGTGGTACAATGAACGATCTTTATGATTCATAGAGCTATGAAAATTTATTTTGGCCATTCTTTTCAATTCATATGATGGTCTCCCTTTTGTTGATATCAACGTCCCTTTACCCCACGCGTAGGAAAAGAGTTCCTGATTTGCGACGGGTACCGTACACCTAGCTGGATCGCTTACACGCCCATCGTCGGTGACACCACTCGTCCACTCAGCAGTATCATCTATATAAATAGAATCAACTACACCACATTCGGAACATACCATCCCTTCACGCGTCAATATCTTAGTTCCTGAGCAAGAACTGCATAATCTATTATCAACTGGCTTGATTGTTGGTTTTTGTTTAAGGCGATCAAGATCAGCCCAAATAGTAGCCAGTATTTCTGTATCCATTACGATGTATTATTAAATTTATCTAGCTTTTTTCCGCACTTAAGTTAAAAATTTACATTATCTACTTGAGTTTTAGCACGTTCTTCAATTTTATTAACCAGTTCCTTAAATTTCAAAGATCCTGGGCTGGAAGGCTTCCACTCGTTCCATTCTTTATCTACAAGTTCGTGATCAGGTGGTAAAGACACGTTGCCATCTATTTCACTATCAGAAACGACAAAACCTTCCAAGTCTGTGTCTTCGTCAGTTTGATCATATATATAACTATCTTCGTCTTCTATATCTATCTCACTGTAGTACGCATACATATCGTCACCTAAACGTTTCATTTCAATATCTTCAAAAGTGGCTTCCCCCGTGTAGTGTTCCATGACACTTTCATACGGGGCGGGCAACATCTCTTCGTTCATCTTATACACACACGCCGACTTGTAAAAGGATTCTGTTGCATTAAGATACTTAATACCTAACGTTGAACCGGTGTTCATACCAACAACACCATACATTTCATCCTCAACACCATCCTCATTCACAAAAATTTTTACTAAATCACCAGGCTGAATTTCCGAAAATACAATCATATCTAAAGATTTCAGACAAAAAATATTTACAGCTATTAACACACGGTATGGGGGTGGAAATTCTTTCTAAAGCGGATTGTAAATATTGCGAACACGCTGAATCTTTATGTAAAAACCTTAATTTGGAGTACTCTAAAACGATTGTAGATAAAGAAACTCTGAAAAAACGTTGCGGGGCGGGAGCCTCTACGTATCCACAAGTATTCGTTAATGGATCTCTCGTCGGCGATTATTTCAAATTTGAAGAATTTATAGAAGAAGCGGAGCCGATGCTTTTACCTACTATGAGTAGGTTTACCATTTTCCCTATAGAACATGATAACCTATGGGCCCTGTATAAAAAGGCGCAAATGTCTAACTGGACAGCCGAAGAAGTTGATGTATCGAAGGACATGGACGATTGGAAAAACTTGAGTGAAAATGAACGCCATTTCATAAAATACGTCCTGGCATTTTTTGCGGGATCGGATGGTATTGTTTTTGAAAATTTAAATAATAATTTTGCTGACGAAGTTCAAATTACCGAAGCTCGTTCTTTCTATGCGTATCAGTGTCATAATGAGATGATACACGGAGAAACGTATAGCAAACTGATAGACAAATATATAAAAGATTCAACTGAAAAAAGAAAGCTTTTTGAAGCCATAACAACCATCCCATCCATAAAAGAAAAAGCTGATTGGGCTATGAAATGGTTTGATAAGGATAGACCATTTTGTGAGCGCCTTTTAGCTTTCGCGTGTGTTGAAGGCATTTTCTTTTCCGGGAGTTTTTGTGCTATATTCTGGCTCAAAAAACGTGGAATGTTACCGGGTCTTTGTTTTAGCAACGAACTCATAAGTAGGGATGAAGGATTACATCTCGAGTTTGCCATAGAACTTTTTAAGATGTTGAAAAATAAACCTAATCAAGATATCGTTTACGATATAGTCCGTGAAGCTGTAGAAATTGAAAAATCTTTTATAATCGAAGCTTTGCCATGTAGTTTAATTGGTATGAATTCTGATAAGATGTCGAATTATATCGAATACGTATCTGATCGTATGTTAAAGCAAGCGGGGTTCAATAAAATCTGGAACACTCAAAATCCCTTTGATTTTATGGAAAATATTTCCCTAGATGGTAAGACTAATTTTTTTGAAAAACGTGTAGGTGATTACGGTAAGATCGATGAAACTACCGAACTCGCATTCGACGAAGAATTTTAACGAGAAATAGTGACTTCACTACCATCTGTGCATGCGCAAGAAGTAGACTTCTTGTTGCTCATGCGCGCAGGTAAATCAATACCTTCGTTTATATCCATATGACCGAAAGACGCCCCACTATCAGTAAAACCGACAATATCCATTTTACCGGGAGTAGGCGTTGGCATGTCAGCCATACGAACTGGCCTTTCGGGTAATGACTTCATCTTAGGCATAGGCTTAAGCTCTGGCCTGGGCTCGGGCTCGGGCTCGGGCTCGGGCTCGGGCTGTTTCATACCCCCCATAGTTGGGATTGTATACGCTTCATTGTTTACGTTCATCATACCCCAACTGACGAGAATGTAAACTATAGTGTGTAATACGAGCCCCTTTGTAGTAGGGCATCCGTTAGGTCCGGCTACCCAATTTCCAAGTATGCGCCTCATGAGACGAAATGTATCGGGGTTCGCTATTATAAAGAATAATAGACCGGCCATGATAGAAATGAGTAACTTTTTCTCCTGCTTTTTACCATCACATCCACATCCACAATCTTTGAAAAGACCCATTATATTTGTTAATGTAATACGAGAAAAAAATGTTGCTTAAAGATTCATCTCCTATAGAAGATATAAGCAACCGACAATGGCCAACATTATTCAGCGTTATGACCACTTTGAACCCTCTACCGTAATTCTCTCCAAGATGAAGAAGAACAAGAACGGTGGAAAGACCGTATACATTAACGCACCAGAAAACAAGAAACTTTACATTCAACTCCCTTTCATGCGTTCCCCTTTCGGTCTGAGCGCTTTCACAGACGAGGCGACCAATAAGACTTCCTATTCTCTCGATCTATCTTTCGACAGTGATAATGAGCAGGGCAATGAGCTCATGGAAAAGCTCAAGCAACTCGATGAGCGTATCGTCAAAACAGTTGCTGATAACTCTAAGGAATGGCTCGGCAAGTCGTATAACATCGAGGTCATCAAGGAGGCCCTATACAAGCCTCTGGTTCGCCCAGGTAAGGACGACTATGCTTCTACCATGAAGCTCAAGCTCATGACTAAGCCTTCTGGAGAATTCATCGCCGAAGCGTACGATTCTTCTCACCAATCCATGCCCGTTGATGGTATCGAGAAGGGTCAAAAGTGTATGTGCATTGTTGATTTCAATCAGATTTGGTTCATCGATAACAAGTTTGGTGTCAGTGTACGCCTTTCCCAAGTTCTTTGTGAACAATCCCAAAAGCTCCCCTCTTTCGCCTTCCAGGGTATTGAGACTGCCCACTCTGAAGGTGATGCTGACGAGGAGGAAGAGTGTATGATCGACGAGTAATTTAGCTTAAAAATTTTAATAAAATATCTATTTCCATACGAAACACAAACTTCTTATGAAAATAATATCATGCCATAACAGGTCATGGATATACTAAAACCTAAAATAGTATTTAGTAAACCACCAGTCGTTCCACTTATGAAAACACAAAAACCTAAAAATAATCTAAGGTCTCTCAGACCAAAAAATAACAATTAAAGTTTAGCGACGAATTAATAATATGATTGTTTCCGATGAAGTAAAGGCACGTTTGACCATGGGTATGCAAAAATATGGACACGGTGTACGCGCAGACGACGACACAAGGACATGGGGAACACCCATGGACTCCTGGCTTGAAATGGCCAAAGAAGAGTTTCTAGATGCTATAGTATATATCATAGCCGATTATATTAGATATATGCGACAAACAGATGACCATTTCCCAAAGGAAAATGTAGACGATAATGATCTTATCCTTAAAATATTTAGAAATTTTGAAAGTATAAAAAGTCCCAGACATAAAATGCTCATATGGAATTTAGAAAATATGATCCAGACATGCTATTAGCTTATTGGTAATTTTTTATACATTACACTTAGTTTCGGTGTGATTTATAAAAAAATCTCAGTTCTTAGTAATATGAGCCTACAGGCCAGGGAATTTGTCAGGCGTTCTGGCATAGATGTCATAAGTTCAGACTCAAATAACAATAACAATTATAGCAGGGAGTTGGAAAAGTATATGCGTAACCAGGAAGTTATAAAAGCTAGGGAGCGCCGACAAACCAGTTCCAGAACCCCTCCTTCTACAAGGATGGCGCCAAATTCTCAAGTTCCTCCACGTCTTCAACAGAATTTGATAAGTAACCGCAAATATTCACCCTTAGCGAATGAATTTGCTGACGTTAATACTAATAAGTTGGTAAATAATGCGTTAAAGGCTGATATTAACACGAGTGAGTTTGAAGATTTCGAACCGGATGCCACAGCTATAAATGAATTATTCGCAGATGTACCAAGTTCCGGGTTGGAGATAAGTAAGCTTAATCCAGGTATGTTTAACGCACTTGTCGATTCAGGATTTAACCAAAAGGATACGATCGTCGATATAAAGAAGATTCTTTCCAAGCGACCCTTAGTTAGAACCATGGTAGGAAATGGTCTTTACATAGATACCATTGAAATAATTGGTCGTTATGGTCAGAACAAGGCTGGTGTGAGTCATACTAGAAAGTTTGGACTCAAGGGAAACATGAATATAATGTACGTTTCAGCTCAATTTAAGATGATTCTTTCGAATGCCATGGGTGAAACTAAAGGGCTCAGTGTAAACATATACAAAAATGGAAAGATTCGATTCTCCGGTGGTTTCTTAGGAACTGATATATCGAATCAGCCTGATATTATACGACGATTCGTGGTAGACAACTACACGACCAAAGAGGCGTTCTATTACAATCCATTTAAGTACAATAACTTAAGTGGTCAGTTCAGGGTTAATGGTAATTTCAAACCAGAGAGTCTCACACAGATAACATCCAATTCTCGTAAGTATGGCTTTATTTCTGGAAGTTACGAACCCGAACTTTCACCTTTCCTTTATTTGGAAGGAAATGGTTTTAAATTAAGTTTAGCTATTAGTGGAAATGTACAAATATTAGGTGTACAAAATCCGGGTGATATGCTTAAAAAGTATGACTTTGCCAAAACGTTTGTTAAGACTTTATACAACGAAGGTAAAATAGTTGTGACTGGTAAATTTAACCAGGGTATCAAGGCTAAGGCTAAGGCTAAGGCTAAGGCTAAGGCTAAGCCGAAGCCAAAGGCGAAAAATAAGGCACTCAATAATAACGAAATCAAGGCTGTTAACATAGATATGGCTAAGTGTAAACGAACCATGAACGCGGAACAATTAAAAAACCTCGCCCGTAAACTCGGTGTGACTAATTTTAGGATAAAGGGTGTCGATGGTAAAACCAAAAAGGCTACAAAGAATGATATATGTAAAAAGATATCCAACATAACTGGTAAAAAGCCGGTATCCGTTAAAAATACCAACACCGGCAAAAATATACCTTTACCCGGATCAAACAAAACGTTCAAGGTTGGGCGAAGATTATGTACGAGCAAACCCAAAAAGGAGCTTTTACGTGTCGCTAAGATGATGAAGGTTAGTGTCAATGATAAGGACACGGTTCCTATCATATGTCGTAAAATACAAAAGGCTAGAAATAACATAGCCGCAGCTCCTAAGCCCAAACCCTTATCTCCCAAGGCCTTACTCCAAAAAAAGAAAAATGAAAAGAAGGAAAACAATAATCTCGCCAAAAATTTAAATCGTGCTCTCGCCGTAGAAAGGAGGAAAATTAACGATACATCGATCAAAAAACGATTAACTAGTTTATATGGATCCAAATGGATGAACAGATACAAGCCAAACTTAAATCAAGACGTTCGAAACGTTAAAACAGCTATAAATAAACTCAACAACAAGAGTAGAAACAAAAAGCTTGGCGTACCTTTCTTGAAAGATGTAAAAAATATAGAAGATCGTATGGTTCGCAACTGGAAACTTTCTAGGCGTAATCAATTAGAGAAAGCGTATCTAACCAAGCAAGTAAATGTATCTGGTATTAATATGAATTCGAGAAATGCCTATAGGCGTTCCGCGATAGATTATATGAAGAGTCTCTTGAACAACAAAAAGCAGCCAACCGAGAGACGCATGAAGATTCATAAGGAAAATTGGAAAAAGTTCACAAATAACATGAGAGCGCGTCCCAATGTGGGTGGTGCCAATGCTCGAATTGAACGTCTCTAAACTTCTGGTATTTCTTCACATGTTTGAGTGCATGTATTAAATGCGGTAAAACACATCATAGCAATTGAAAATTGGTAAATAGCTTGTTCCCACATTCGAAGTACGCAAAATGGTACTATCATGAGCCCCGCACACGTACCGTGAAATACTATAATTCCTATCGATGCTGAATCTTCAGTATGTAGAGCACCCGTCGTAAATACTATCAACACAAAATTGATAATATCTATTGTTCTCATGAAAAGAGCCAAATTTATACCAGATGAAATTATAAAAATATACGACAAACCACGTACGACGGGGTGATATTCTATTAAAAATCTGAAACGTCGTCGTGGTCGTGGCCCGTACATTTCGGGGGGTGGAAGTGGAGGTGGAGGTGCGGCAACCTCTTCATTGAAAGCTATAGCCACAGATCCATCGGGTTCTTCGACCACGAGATGTCTTTCATTTTGCATATATTATGATGGCGTAATTTTTTTATACTTAATTAGTAAATGATAGCTTTATTTGCCGCAATCCTCATCGTCGTGATAATTTTATATTGCCTCCAACCCAAAACATCCAGGAAGGAATCTGGAAATGGCTGGAAAATTTACGGGACCATGGGTTGTGGATGGACTCGTAAACAGATTGATTACATGAAGGAAAATGGAAAGCCTTACACATTCGTCGACTGCTCCAAAGGTGGATGTGATGGAATGAAAGCTTTCCCTACTAGCGTTAGCCCTACCGGTGAAAAGGTTGTAGGATTTAAAGAGTTTTAAATACCACGGATGACGGCGAGGGAGATGGAGAGTAGAAGCGCGTCTAAGAACGTGTCTAACTTCTTGAGGACGGTTATGTGCTTAACGAGGGAGTTGTTCCAGGTTAAACGGAGGATGAAAGTGGATATGAGAATCACGAGCACGAAGATAAGAATCTCGGTGATAATATCGGCAGCCTTGCGAGTGTTGAAGAGTTCCTTGATCATTTATTATTCGTGAATATTTTTTTTCGAAGGTTAATATAATGAGAAAGAGTCCCCCTCCGAACGGCTCTGAACATATTTTTACAATGAAGAGGTGGGATGGGCCTGTAGGTAGGGGTAATAATAATTGCTACGCGTATGCGATGAACGATTACAAAAAATATAGAATGTCAAAAAGTCAGCCTGGTGAACGGACAAATACATCAGCTTTCAGTAAATATAGAAACTGTGGTAAATTGCCAAAACTTGTTTTGACAGATAATCCTAAAAAGGTGTACGTTGAGAAGGCTGATAAAAAGTGTAAACCTACATTTTATAAAATCATGATGTTTGTTTCCACGTGTAAATCAACGAACACTTTATGTCATGGAGATTTTCATTTTTATAAACAGCATAGTAAGACTGAGTATAAAATAAAAAGGGGTGATACACATGAAAGTATCGCTAAGTTCTTTAAAGTTCCCATCGCGAGAATCAAGCGTGCTGCTAAAGTGCTGCTTCCTGGTAAAGTTATAACGTTTAAAGCTGAATTTTTTAGCCATAAACGTGGTTGGGCAACAGGCCCTTTGACGACCGGAGCCACCGGAAAACTCATAAAAGATCCGAGGACTACGAGTAGGAAATATCCAGGTATGAATTATAATAAATATTGTGGATCATTCTGTATCAAAAACAGTGGTGTCAAAGTCGGCCACACTCATCCCAAAGTCAGAAAGTAAACTTTCAATATCTGGTACGTTTGATACGTCAAAAAATATATCTAATACATCGAAGATGAAATCATCTCCCACCATTAGATTGCTTGTTCGTTCGTGCAACATGTTATGTATCGTAACTTGCACTTTAAAATTTTCACCATCGAAAATTTTTCTACACACGGGGCAAGTTTGATTACCCCTTTCTTTCCACTTCTCTATACAGTGTGAGTGAAACAAATGACCGCACCTGATTGGTTTATTTTGTCTTGTTTCTCTCACTGTATTGAGGCATATGGCACATGTTGTCATCCCTGTACGTAATAAGGACTTTAAATTTGGCTATTTTACTCAGTATATTTTAGACATGTTTATATTGCTATCACAATAACCACACTTGTCGTTGGTTTCGTTTAAAACCTTTTTGAAAGCGGCGGGACCCTGCTTTTGGAGAAGTTGGCGGTACTTGTAGTTATCTTCATAAGAAATACCATTTTTTTCCATAACGTAGTTGTCAAATAATTTAGACGAGTTAGAAACCGTGAAACAACGGCCATCAGCCATTCCTAAACGTTGCGACATTTATATTACAATTAGAAATTAATTTGTCTATTCTCGATCGTATTCATCCAAGATGAAAATCCTAATGATTTAATTTTTTTAACAGATTCATCGACATCGTATCCTGAGAATATGTTGAACATATCCTCAGTCTCAGTTTTAGAAACCCGAATAGACCCCTCATCGTTGATATGTTGATTGATTATGTTATAAGCAAAGGCAATCTCTTTCAACGTTTCCGCTCCCGTTATAATGATTTTACCTGTACTGAAAATGCTGGTAGTAATCTCCTTCATATCCTCTGAAGGTTTAAATTTTATTTTCACCGCGGAGTACCTGTCAGGTTCAAACGATACTTTAAATAAATCGCTGTATTTTTCAAAATGTGAAGCGGTTTTCATGAGATTGATGTTATAATTCAAACTAAAATTTGAATTAATCATCACAACCCTAAAAGACTTGTCGAGTGGTTCAAGTTCTGGGTCGAATAGTTTTAACATATAACCGAGACTCTTGATTATATGTTTACAGTTCACGACATCATTACAACCCGCAACCTGAATACTCCCATTCGGAAATATTTTCACCGACTTGATACTGTATACATCTTCATACGTTAAAGTTATCTGATTGTAAAACGAAGTTGGTTTCAATTTCCAGACAATCCCCTTAGCGTTGGTATCATTTTTGTGTAAAATAACATCACTTTTTTCAAAAGCTTTTCTTATCCGAGCAACGTCCACAGGTTTTGAAAATGATGACACCATCGTTATAGTCGTGAGCTTAATCCATGACGGGCGTATTCGTTCGGGAATCTTGTTCCTAAATTCATCTACCGTCAGGATGTACGAGAACGTGTTATTCGAGATAGAAGAAAACATAACTTTTTTAATAACATTTTAAGGACTTAGGCATCCATTTTCTTTAAATTGAAATTTATAAAAGTAAAAAAGGGATTTAGAGAAGAAATTTTAATATAAAGTATACAATACCTATGCCTTCCTTCATTAAGGAGGCTCATACTTTTATAGACCGAAACGGGGATTGTAACATAGAACTTAAATATTCTAGATATGTGAGTGGTTTAGGATATTGTAATTCGACTACATGTTTTAAAGCTGAGGCTATAGGTGGATGGCAAGATTTCGTATCGAAAAAAGAATCTATTCCGTATGAAGAATTTCTTGATGATAAAATTGAGAAAACGATCGATGTCATACGTGAAATGACATTGATCGCATTGGATAATGTTATGTGTGAAAACAATAACATTTACTGTATACTTCGTATTATGAATACTTCAAAAATATTGGATCCGACGTTTATCCCACCATATATTAACGTAAAGCACGCATGGCAGCGAAAGTTCGCGAGATGTGTATGCGAAACAACCATTCCTTACATCATAAAATATTGTAGAAGTACTTGGAAGCTTATAAAACTTTATAACGTCTTAAAATTAATAGAAGAATCGATAGAATAAATACAGATGCAATTATGTTAACTTTCTTCTCCCTTTTCTTTTCAGTGTACTTCTTTCCAACTTGATCCGTAAACCCGATATCTATATTTCTTCCTGGAATAAGAGGTCTAGATAACGTACAAGGATTTTTCATACCACTACACATTTCGACAGCTCCCCAACCACTAGAGGAAATACTATCACACATGGGAGACTCTTCTTTTATGTCTTGCATGATGATCTCACCTTCGGACTTGAATTTTTCAAAGTTCCTCCTTTCACCTTTAGCTCCTGGTAAAGAAAAATCATTAACTACGAATGGATTTATGTTATTAATGGTATCTTCATCATTGAGCATAGAACTACTCATGTTATATATTAAGCTGATATATATTTTTTATGTGTCATCTTTTTACCGTGTTCAAGCCACATTTTATCTAAATCTATGTTTAACATGTGAGCAAGTTGAAACAGATAAGAGAATACGTCGCCCATTTCCATCATTATGTCGACACCTTTCTCTTTTTTAACGTGCATCTTCTTGAATGTTCGCTTATATTGACGTATGGCCGACGCCAATTCTCCAAATTCTTCAGTTAATAGTAGCCAAACTGTATTTATTTCCGCCCTATCCCACCCCTTGGATTTGCATATCTTTTCAGTCTCATCTTTATAATAATTAAGCGACATTGTCCTTGTCTATATGTCGGGTCAATTCTTTAAATTCCAATCTGTTGACTCATTTCCATTTTTCTTCCGTACGTGCTCGTGTTCTGGGGTAAGTTAGGAGGTATAGCTACGCTATCGATATCCTTAATATAACCTAAATACGATGCAACACCAGAACGAATTTGTTGGGTCGCGGTATTAATGACGATCTGGTTCATCTTCTTAACCTGTTCGTTTACACGACTATTATGATCCCCAGCGTTGTTTATGAACACGGATCGCATGATGGCAAAAATATCACTTGAATTTTGGTAGTCTATGGAAATGCCTGTGTCATTCTTGAAAGATTGACGTATCGCACGCTGGAGAATATTGACATTGAACTCCGAGAAGAATAAACTATTGAGAGGAGTTTTAGTCTGTTGAATTGAATTCAGATGAAGTCTATCACACATTTAATATATTCCAGGAAAAAAAGTCTATGTAGATATTAAATGTTGAACATCGCTGACTTTGACGAAGCTTACAATACCAAACCATGCAATTATGAAAAGCCTGTATGTGAGGCCCCCAATTGCTTCATCGCGTCTTATCCTCCTGTATCTAAACCCGGTGTGGCTGGCCCCTTCAATGTGAACACCTCGTTCTTAGCTCCCAATCGATACGCCGAAACGGTGGGTCCAGTCCCAGTCCGAAGTGTCGATTTCAAATGTAATTAAAAGATTAGATAGTACTAGCAATATAATGAAAGTAATCAAAAGGTCCGGTCGTGTTGAAGACGTCAAATTTGATAAGGTCACCAACAGGATCTCCAAACTAACCCACGACCCTTATGATATTTCTAAGGGTGTAGACGCGTCAATGATAGCTCAGCAGGTATTTTCCAGTATACATGACGGTATAACAACACAGGAGATAGATACTCTCTCAGCCGAAATTTGTATCGGACTGATTACTCGTGATCCAGATTACGAAATACTCGCAACGCGTATAATAGCCAGTAACATTCAAAAAATAGCCCCGAATAATTTTCATATCGCGATGAAAAAGTTATACAAAGCTGATATAGTCACCGAAGAAGTAGCTGAAATCGCACAACAAGTAAAAGATCAAATTATCACGAATAGAGACTTTGAATTTGGATATTTCGGATTAAAGACACTCGAAAAGAGCTATCTTCAGAAACATGAAGGAAAACTCATGGAAACTCCCCAATATTTGTTCATGCGCGTGTCCATAGGTATTCACGGTAAGGACATTCCAGCCGTACTCGAGACTTATGATAAGATGAGTCAGGGTATGTTTATCCACGCAACTCCAACCCTATTTAACTCGGGAACTCCCCGTCCACAAATGTCATCATGTTTCCTGATTGCTAATAAGGAAGATTCAATCAACGGCATTTACGAAACTTTGACGGAGTGTGCTCAAATTTCAAAGTGGGCTGGTGGTATCGGTTTACATATTCATGATATCCGAGCCAATAAATCTCGTATCAAAGGTACAAATGGTCAGTCAGATGGTATTATTCCCATGCTTCGCGTGTTTAACGCAACCGCGCGATACGTCAATCAGGCAGGTCGTAGAAAGGGATCATTCGCTATGTATCTCGAACCTTGGCACGCTGATGTTATGGATTTCTTGGAACTTCGGCTTAACCAAGGCGACGAGGAAGCTCGTTGCAGGGATCTATTCACTGCGATGTGGATACCAGATTTGTTTATGAAACGAGTCGAGCAAGGAGGTGATTGGTCTCTTTTCTGTCCTGATAAGGCCAAGGGACTTTCTGACGTGTACGGTGAAGAGTTTGAAAAACTTTACACCGAGTATGAAGAGGCGGGTCTAGCCAACGCAACTGTTCCCGCTTCCGAAGTATGGAAGGCTATTATTAAAAGTCAAACCGAGACTGGAACTCCATACATGCTCTATAAGGATGCATGTAATTCTAAGAGCAACCAGAAGAACCTAGGCGTTATTAAGAGTTCCAATCTTTGCACGGAGATTCTCGAATATACGGATAAGGATGAAACGGCTGTATGTAACCTGGCTTCTATCGCACTTCCAAAGTACGTAAACAAGGAAACGAAAACATTTGATTACGATAAGCTTCACGAAGTCACCAAAACTGTTACCAAGAACTTGAATCGAGTCATTGATAGAAATTTCTACCCAGTTGAATCTGCTCGTCGCTCTAACATGAAGCATCGCCCAATTGGTCTCGGTGTTCAGGGGCTCGCAGATGTTTTCATTCTATGTGGTCTTGAATTTGACTGTGAGGAATCTCGTCTTATGAATGCGCATATATTCGAGACTATCTATCACGCAGCTCTCGAGGCCAGTTCAGAACTCGCCGAGGTAGATGGTTCGTACGAGACTTTTGAGGGATCCCCTGCATCACAAGGTATTCTTCAACCAGATATGTGGGAAGGTGAAACCAAATTCAGTGGTCGCTACGACTGGGACGCGATGAGGGAACGTGTAAAGACTAAGGGTCTGAAGAACAGTCTCCTTCTCGCCCCTATGCCAACAGCATCCACTGCTCAGATTTTGGGTAATAATGAGTGTTTCGAACCTTACACGACTAACATCTATTTGCGTCGTACACTCGCCGGTGAATTTGTTGTCGTAAATAATCATCTAGTAAATGCTCTAAAAGAACGTGGTCTCTGGTCTAAGGAAATGAAAGATCTCATGGTAAAGGCTGGTGGTTCGATTCAAACTATCGTTGATATCCCCGATGATATCAAGACTCTTTACAAAACTGTATGGGAAATTAGTCAAAAATGTATTATTGACATGGCGGCGGATCGTGGACATTTCATTGACCAGAGTCAGTCGATGAATCTCTTCATGGAAAGTCCAACACTGTCTAAACTTTCCTCGATGCATATGTACGCGTGGAAATCTGGTCTCAAGACCGGTATGTATTATTTAAGGAGTAAGGCGAAAGCTCGACCAATCCAATTTAGTCTTGAAGCTGAATGTACTGCATGTTCAGCTTAAAGCTTAGGGTATATTACTATTTAGATGGCAAAATTTCATACATTAAAAGACTTGAACATTCTCAAGTACGACGGAAGAAAAATATGCATCAGTTCTCCCGAAGGTAAACCTATGAGAATTCAAACACCGAGAATGTATATGCCGTTTGGTGTATCAGGGTTTGTCCCACAAGTCGGTCCAACCAAATGGAATTTGGATTTTTCTATGAAAGGTTACGACGAGGAGGACAATTACGTCAAACAATTTCATGACACTATAGAGGCAACTGAGAAAAGTATAATTGAAGAGGTGAGTAATCAAAGTGTCGATATTTTTGGAAAACATATGTCGTACGATGAACTTTTACCTATGTTTAATTCTAATATAAAACACTCTGTTGGGCATGATCCAAAGTTTAGAGTAAAAGTAGACACAACCCCTGACGGAAACATAAAAGCCGGTGTTTTTAACAGTGAACGGAAGAGTATAAATACTTCCGCTGAAGATAAACTTTATTCAAGGAACTCGGGTGTAGCTATCGTAGAAATAGGTACAGTGTATTTCTTGAACAGGAAGTTCGGTGTGACTTGGAAATTACATCAACTCGTGGTATACGAACCACAACAACTAAAAGGATTCCAATTTATACTTTAGATTTTTGATCTGATATTAAAAAATGATAAATCATCTGAGCCTCCCTCAGTAGTTTACCCTTAATCACGGTAAAACTATTGGGATCTATATCCATTTTTATTTTCGCTATACGAACAGCATCATCCCACTTAGAAAGGGTCATTCTTATACTATTCTTACATTTTTTTGATGAGGGTCTTGTACTTCTTGGTTCCCTTCTTGGGGGCGAGCTTGAAGTCGCCCTTCTTAGCGGGCTTGAAAACCTTAACCATAGAAGAAGCACCCTCCTTCTTCATACGCTTCTTGGCCGCAGCGACGGCAGCCTTACTCTTGATATTACCGTATTTGTCCTGAACGAGATCACCCTTAACGAGACCACCGGCGGTGTGCATGGCGCCACCGTGAAAAACTTCCGCGCGAGAACCAGTTGCTTCTGTATACATTTATATTAAGCGCGGAAAATTTTTCGGATGTCGAGAATTGAAATTTTACTGGATACCCTCTTTACTGGTATTTGATTCTCGATTCGATCGTCGTTAAGCACTTCTGCACATACAATTGATTTATGTCCTTGGAGAGACATCATCTCTTCCTCGACACTGATGAAACGCGGACATTCCCTATAAATCATTTTTTTTACGTATACTTTTTTAGTCTGCCCTGTTCGATGACTTCTACCAACAGCTTGAAGTTCTGTCGCAGGATTCCAAGCTGGGGCGGTTATGTATACACGTGTCGCATCCTGTAAGTTTAAACCTTGTCCTCCACTTTTGATCTGAATTATGAAAACAGCTCCCTGGGGTGCAGCCTTAAATGTTGATATTTGCTTCACCCTATCATCTTTTGAAACGGAACCATCTATCCGAAAGACGGGACACTTCAACTGAGTTTGGATGTAATTCATTTCAGCTTTAAACTGACAAAATATCAGTGTTTTTTCATCGGGGTGTTCTTCGATCAATCTAAAGAGAGTTTCCATTTTTTTCATTCGCCCAGTAAACTTTTCCGGTACGACTTCATTTTGTTTAGCCACACCATCGAGATACATCTGAGGGTAAATCATACACTGTCTCGCCCGAAGAAGACATTCCAATATGATCATATTTTTAGAGTTAGTACTCTGTGCAGTTTTAAACGCGTCTCGAATCGTATTCTGCGCTTCCAAAAAAACACACTCGTATAACGATTTTTCTTCTGGAAACATTTCAAGTTCCACATTTTCAAAAATACAAGGTGGAAGACGAAGACGTTCGTTGATTTTAGCCAAATCTTCTTTGGTTCGTCGGAGAATGTAAATATCCTTGATATCTTTGGTTCTACCTTGAACGAAAGTTTTGGGAAGACCCAAAAAGGTACACAAAGAAACGAAATCTTCCATCGAATTGAAAACGGGTGTACCCGTGACAATCCATTTAATATCTGTCATCAAACGACACGCACTTTTGAATGTTTTTGAAGTTTTATTTCGAATCTCGTGAGCTTCATCAAGGATGACACGATTCCAGCGTACGCGGTGAAGTGGGGTATCTCCACCATTTTCAACACCTCTAACGGTCGTGACTGTATAAGGTGCAATCGTCACGTGAGAATCAGTTTGTAATTTGCGATTGGGTCCATCGTATACGTGCACCTTAAGATTCGGTGCAAATTTTTTGATTTCTTCACACCATTGCATGATAATAGATTTGGGTACGATGATGAGTGTGCGAGATTGTGGATTTCCAAGCATCATAGAAATCAACTGCACGGTCTTACCCAAACCCATTTCGTCACATAAAAATCCACCCTTAGGCCCAGAAGTTTGTGATTCCATTCCAAGCATCCATTTTACACCATCATGTTGATAGGGTACAAATAGACGCCCGTTTAACGATTCTGTGGCTAGTGTGTACGACATAATGTTTTTTGAAAAAGGTTTGATGACTTAGGTATATATTTATCATTGGCTATCATAATCGTCTTCTTTATCAGAAAAAATTTCACATGTTTGAACCTTTGGCTCCTTTGGTTCCCTTTTGCGAGTCTTCTTTTCTTTGGGCTTGGGAAGCTCGTCCAAGTGTTCTCTAAAATATAACACCTTCTTCCAAAACTCTTCCATTATAGGCAAGTTAGTTTTCCACCACTCAGGATCCCGCTTCACGTTAACAACATCAAACTCTTCTGGCTTAGGCCAATTGGTAGCTGCGGGCTTGTACTGGATAAAATCTGCTTCTTCCAGATCCAATATCTCCATACAGAGTTGGAGCTGTGGCATATAATGAACTGGTACTTCACCCGGTATAATCTGTCGCATTGGGGGACATTTAATCTCAACAAGTTTACCAGATTCTGATACACCGTCGGGGCTTCCACCCAACCATTTATGGACCGGGTGTGGACATAACCCTATTTCGTGAACCACTTCATTGTGGCGTTGTTCGTAAAGAATACGTGCTTCATCTTCGTATAGCTCACCATGACGTGTAGCTGCGTTGCCGGTGAATTTTTCACCAAGTCCACATTTTTTTAGAAGAAGGCCTTCAGGTGTGTCGTATTTATTCACACCGATTGCTGTCGCTGCATCACTTGCGGTTAGCATGTGCCCCCTTAGACTCAACCACTCTTCCGACTTTTGAGGAGCATACTCCCTTTCTATCAGCTTGCGTATCTTCTCCAACATTAATTGTTTTAGAGTCCAACTGTTTAAGTAATATCCGAATGTGTTTTTGAGAATAAACACCCTTTTTGTTTTTTTTATCGTTTTTCGTAACACGCTTTTTGTATTCGTAGTTATCGGACATTATGATAATGATTCTGTTGATTGTATAACTTAGGTGGATAAAAGAATGTTTTAGCCGCGTTTTGTTCCGCCTGTTTCTTATTCTTGGCGAATCCTCTCCCCAAACATACACCATCGACAAACACGTCTATGTAAAAAACCCCATTCTCGTGATGACCCACATTATACACCGGTAGAGATAAACCGTTAGATTGACAATATCTCATGAGATGATCCTTGTAATTGTCATCCACCATGATAGAATCCATGTTCACAAACGAAGGATCGTTATATATGCGAAGTATAAATTCCTTTGCGTGGAGCAATCCCATATCCATATAAATAGCACCTATCAAGGCTTCGAATGCGTCTTCAAGAATTTTCGGGTTATGATTCCATTCATTTCTCATACCCTTTTCATCCATCTTGATCCACTTATAAAGCTCCATTTTAGTTGCGATTTTCGCTAAGGTTTCACCTCGTACGAGTTTTGTACGAGCTTTTGTAAGAAAACCTTCCTGTTTATCTTCGTATCTATCGTATAAAAATTTTGTAATAACAAAACCTAACACTGAATCACCGATGAACTCCAAAGTTTCGAATGAACCTGATAGGGTTTCATCTTCTTTGAGCGCGGATTTATGGGTAAATGCTCTTTCGTACAAATCCAAATTAGAGATTTTTGTACCAACGAGGGTTTCAATAGTATTTTTATCAACCAACATTTATATTATTATGGAGTATTTTTTTAAGCTTCTACCTTCGTGTAATGTGGACTTAGGTACTTTTGAAGGTTCAGGAAAGTAACCTGAACATCGGCGGGGGGTTGGAGAAGATCGCGAAGCTTCTGATCGAGAACGAGAATGCGTCCATTGTCGGGGTGCTTGAGTCCGTTATCCTTGACGTACTTGTTGATAGCACGAGTTACAAAGCTACGAGAAACGAGCTTGTCGGCGGGGAGCTCAAGGAAATCGCGGAGCTTGTCGGAAACCTTCTGCTCACGGTTAAATCCGTTGTTCTTGGCGCGGTTTGCCGACTTCTCACCGGTGGGATCGTCAAGCTTAGCCTTAATCTTACGAACAATCTTAGTGAGAGACTTAACTTCGGCACGGAGAGCGGTAATCTCAACAAGGCAGGAATCACGGTTGCAGTTGGTATCAGTAGACATTATACAATGTATAGTCGTTAGATCTTTAAGTATGTAGTTATTACGAGTAAAATAAGTAGGAAAAGAATGAAGCGAACTATCGTGTAAATCGTGTACGAAACACCAAAACCGTAAGGTTCTCTAGGTGTTATATCATTTGTGGAATTTGGACAACCACCTGGGCAGCAATTATCGTCGCACGTGATTATTATACCTTTCTCTCTGGTTCCACATATCTGATTCTTCCTAGGATCTCTACTACCTAAACTATCAGCGTAACACCTACAATCTCGCGTGTCTTCACAGGGGCTCATGATTATAATGTCTATATATTATAATGGACGAAAAAAGTTACACTAAGTCTGCGATCGCCAAATTTATGAATGAAAATTTATTTTTCGGAGATGCTAAATTGAAAAAATATTACGAAAGGGATCAGGCAGGTGATGTCGCTAAGTTTAGGGCTCGAATGCGCTCTACACATTCTACTAAAACGTTTGAAAAGTTAGTATACGTGTTCGTCACGGATAATATAAGGGACATAATATTAGACACAATTGGTGAACTTACCACAGCGACAAAGTCCATGGGAGATCTGATCGTCAGTGGAGGCGAAGCGTTTAACATGTACATGCCGTTCAATGAACGGGTAGTCACGAGCGACATAGACGCGAAATTTGTACCCCTCATACCAAACGATTCTAAGTACTTTGGTAAATTACAAGCGACAAAGTTAATTTTATGGGATAAACTTGGTGAAATAGCGAAAAGGATGAACATGAAAATAGTAAATAGACTCAAATCCGTCAAGAGTAAAGTTTACAAATTCACGGGGTTATCTTTCAAATCTACGGGTCCTAAAATTACACGAAGATATACTCTCATAAAAAAGAAGAAAAACGGAAAGACTAATAAACCTTCTGCCAAGGATGTTTTCATAGATGTAGAATTATTCGCCTTAGACTTAAACGTTCGATGCTTTTCCCCCGATAAAAATAAGGTAGAAGATTTCGTGGTTGGTGGTATTTTGGACATTCCATTTATGAGACCTGGTGAATTTGGTCATGATGTAGCACATACTAGGCAACGTGGTATAATTTATAGAAATGCTCTGACTGGGAAGATGATAAAGAATACCTACATTTTGGTTGCGAGTAAAGAGTTCTTAATAGAAGATATTTATCTCATGCATAAATTAAAATTGAGACCAGAAAAGAAGGAGAAAGATAGACAACGGCTCGTAAAACTCGGTAAACTCTTTAATAAAAATATAAAATCATCGGATAGCATTGAAGCTATATTTAAAAAGGTTTCACCAAAACTAGCCAAAATTAAAACGTTGAAGAAACGCGTGGGTGTCGTTAATATGAAAAAAGCTACCCGTGTTAACCCTGTTAAATACGATACGTACACGAGCAAACCACCAGAAGATCGTCTATCTAAACAAATTGTACATGGTCTCAAAGCCGTCAGTTCCAATAACAATATAAATGGATATGAGCGTAGTCATGGTAATCAGCGATTTAATTTGAAAAACTACAAATGGAAGAATGCGAAATCAAACGCATACGTTAAGAATGAATTCAATTACAGGCCAGTACAAGCTAAGAGTATTCCTAAAAATTTACAGATGAATAAAACGTTATACGGTTTTAATCCCAGGAGGGATAGTTGGATGTCTAAATCGTTGATCGAACGTGCTTCTAAAATACCCTATATAGGTTTAAAGAAATGAGACGTTCAAAACGTATAAAATGATTTACGACAAGATTACCAAGGGAGATGACGGCCTTCGCCACGTTCGGGCGTTTTCCGATGAGCGCAAGCGTAACTTTCTTCAACTCGAGGATGTAAAGATCGTCGATATTTCTCACGATTTTGTTTTTGAGTCTTCTTGCTCCAAGCCTTTTGACGAGCTTCAGGAAACTAACGTCGCCAATGCCGTCGTCAACAGTGAAGAATGGTTTGGTCGAGCACTTTCTGAGCAAACCTTACGCCGTGCGTACTCCAGGGAAGGTGCCATTTCTGCCGAACGTCTGGACACTACCAAGGTTTTTAACTCTAAGAAGGAGGTCGTAGATTACGATACTCTGAAGGAGGATATGAATTGCTCCGTGGTGGTAGAATTTTCGGGACTTTGGTTTGCGAAGAAGGCTTTCGGCCCCACTTATAATATTGTCCAGGTCAAACTTCATCCCGATCCCGATCCCGAACCTGAGAAGGATGAAAACAATTTTGACGAATCATATCCAGAAGACTATATGTTCGAGGATCGTGAGTAAAAAAAAATTATCAGTATATATAAAACATGATGAAGAAGATTTCTCCTCGTACGGCAATGATGGTAGTCGTCGCGGCACTTGTCGTCTACGCTATATACACTCAGACCATTGGTAAGACTTCTACATACGCGGTCACCCCCAAGGACTACGCCCCCGTCGGTGTTGATCTCGCCCCCAGCTCCCCGGATTCGGCCCCCGTCGTTTCCGATCCTGGTTGTGAGATGAAGGCGGGTACTGGTCTCGCGTCTTCTCTACTCCCCCGCAAGGTGGCTACCCAGGAGGATTTTGGTCAATTTGCACCCGAAGAAATCCTTTCCGGTCAGAACTTCCTCGCTCCTCGTAATCAGATTGGTTTCCCCGAGAGTGTAGGTGGTGCTCTCCGAAACGCTAACCAGCAGGTACGCGCCGAGCCCCCCAATCCCAAAAAGCCTTACATTTGGCAGAACTCGACTATCGCGAGTGATACCATGATGCGCCCCCTCGTTTAAATATAATTAAAGCTTATCCCTCTTTATAGTATACATGTCCAATATGGCAACAGATGAACTATCCCAAAGCGTCTCTAAACTGGTCGACCTCAGCAGGCAGATTAAAGAAGCTCGTTCAGATATAAAAATTCTCACGGATGCAGAAAAAGCACTTAAGTCGCAGGTAAAAAAGCTAATGTTAGATAACGGCCTCGACGTAATCAACCTCAAAAAAGGTAAAATCTCGGTCAAGAAAAGTGTCAGGAAAGGTGGTCTTAATAAGAACACGGTTAAGGAAGGTCTCGCTATTTTCTTTGACGGAAACGAGCAACAAGCTGAAAACGTCTTAAAGGTTATACTCGATAACATTCCAACGAAGGAAACTTCCACTATCGCTCTCACGGGTGTCAAAAACAAACCAACAGAATAATGGTCTGGAACCAATACGTTTTCGAAGCTAACGAAGGATACGATGTGTATGATAGTGAGGAAGAGGAATACAACGAGAACAATAAACTGACCATCGAAGATTGGGAAGTTGAACATTCTGACGTACTATGGAGAATGTGGCATACGATCAATACACTTCTATATGATGCTCGGATTGAACACACGGGAAAATTTTGTGATTTTGTTGCATTTTGTCATATGCACCACGATCCTTTAGAGGAACGTGTGACTTTCGAGTACCAGGAACAAACTAAGTGGTATGAACAAAGAATCAATGATGTTTGGAAAACCCTCAGAAGAATGGTTAACGATAACCGTCTTCACGAGGAATTTTTCAGGGGAGCGCGATTTAACGACTTTTTCCACTTTACGAAAAATTTTATGTGTATATACTAAATGATCCCTAACGTAACTTCCCCCAAAGTTGCCGTGCCCGCTGCTCTCTTTCTCGCACTCAGCCCCGGTATGCTTCTCAAGACCTCCGGCACCAAGATTTCTTTCAAGAATGTCAGCACTGATCGCATGTCCGTGTTCTTCCACGCATTAGTCTTCCTCATCGTGTACTCCCTGGTCGCTCGCGCTATGGGTGTCGTACTCACCAGGAACGATCTTCTCGTGGCGACCACGCTTTTCATGGTTCTCAGCCCGGGTATGCTTCTTACGATCCCTCCCGGTAAGTTCATGTCTGGTAAGACTTCTCGTCCCGCCATTCTTACACACGCCGTCGTATACGCGGTCGTCTTCGCTCTTTTACGAAAGCAATTTCCTCAGTTTTATTAAGTGACTAATGGAATACATTATTCTAGGTCCAGCAGCCATGGGAATCTTCACGGTTCTCGGTTGTTTAAAACGTGAGGAGGAAAATTTAAAAAATATTAAAGAAATTTCCGGTTCATCAGCGGGTGCTATATTAGCTTTATTCTTAGCTCTTGAAATTCCACTGTATGATGTACTCGAACGCCTCTTATCCGTAGATATAGAAAAATTAACTAAATATAAACTTAAATCGTTATTATCGTCTTATGGTTTAATAGATATAAATCCTATAAGAAAAATTTTAGTAAAAATATATAAATGCGATCCTACCTTTTCGGAATTGAAAAAGAAGGTATACGTGTCGGCGTATTGTCTCAACAGAAGAAGAACTGAATACTTTTCGGTAGATACTCATCCAGAAATGAAAGTCATAGATGCTATTTGTCTTAGTATATCCATTCCAATATTAACATCAACGAAGAAGTATCGAGATATGATATACATAGATGGAGGTACGAAGGAAATAATACCTGCAACTCCATTTATACATGTTCCATCTCATAAAATCATGTGTGTTAGGCTTAAACCCCAAGATATATACATAGAAAGTATACCAAATTTTAAAGAGTTTATGGGTGCTTTATTATCGGCCGTGCTAAACGTCAGGGCACACTTAAACACGGAAACATACGGGAAAAACATAGAAGTAGATACAGGGAATCATAATTTGTTTTTATTTAACATGTCATACGAAGAGAAAATACGTATGTATTTACATGGTTTAAATCATTAAAAACCTATTGTTATATTTTTTTATCAGATTATAACAATATGGACGCGTGTGATCCAGGATCAGAATCTGCGAACATCAGGAGATTAGTGAAGTTACACACAGGTAAGAGTGTAAGTATATCTCGTGATACGGCGTGTGAAATTTTAAAGCTGGCCAAGCGTGGAAATTCCCCCCTTCCACCTTTATCTATTACTCGCGACAAAAAGTATTTATTAGATGCAAAATCTCCTTTATCTCAAAAGGATTACGAGGCTTTATTCAGTTCGGATGTAAAGTTGAAGGATGTCAAGCGTATAGCTAAAAAAGCTGGTTTACTACGTGTAGATAAGACCATAGCAGAATTGCGTCAGGCTATAGGCAGGCGTCTCTCTAGTATGAACGTACGTGAACCTGTTATGTTGCACAAGGGTTCTGTTGAAGTCATACGCAACGCCGCGTTTAATAACAATGTGAATGCTAACGCGAATCAGGTGAACAACCTGAACAACCTGAACAACCTGAACAACCTGAACAATGTTAATCAGAATCGCAATAATAACGTTAATCGGTCGAACAACAATAATGCGAACCGGAATCGATTGAACAACAACAACGCGAATCGATTGAACAACAACAACACTAACGCGAATAGAAATCGTAACGCGAACAATGTGAACCGGAATCGCACCAATAATAAACCTAAACGTGGATCTAACGGGTTATTAGGTGGCCTTTTCAAGGATAATGGTAATGTTCGTCGTTCATTAGCTGAAAAGCGACACAGGGAACGATTACAACGCACGAATTCGGCTTTTAGGCCAGCTTCTATGATGGTTCCAACTATGCGTGTTATAAATAATCAACAACGGGCATCGCTCATAGCGCAGAGAGAATCTGAGAAGATAAATATCGAATTACGAAATGTTAGGCGTCAATCTGAAATATTAGAAAAGGCTGCCGCTGGTGGTAATGTGAGGGCCAAACAACTTCTCCAAGAATCCCAAAAGAAAATAAGCCAACTCGAGGCTGAGCGTAAAGGTGTAAAAGTGAACGCAACGAATGCTCAAAAAAAAATTAATGAACTAGAAGCCGGGCGCAAACAAAATACGATCAATGCGAACGCCAAGGCTAAAAAGGCTGCTGAGAATGCTCAAGCTAAGATTAATGAGTTAAATAAAAATAGGTTAGCAGCGAAAGGTGAGGTTTCGAAATTACAAGAGACTATAAACGCTAAAAATAACGAAAGTCGTAAAGCTATAAACGAAGCTACTCGTGTAGCTACTGAAGCAGCAAAAGTGGCAGCGTCTGCTAACACGAACGAAGCTCGGCTAGCAGCGACCAAAGCTCAAACGGAACTTCAAAATCTCGTAGCTGCAACCACATTGGCGCGTGAACAAAATGAGAGAAATTTAAAATCCGAACTCGCTAAAAAGAATACCGAAAGTAAAGCGGCTATTAACCAGGCTCGTGCAGCTGCAGAAGCCGCAGCAAATCAGGCTATAAAGAATCAAACAGCCGAAGCTAAGATTGCGGCACAGAAAGCAAAGGCAAACTTTGAAGCGGCTGAGACAAAGGCCAATGAACAGGCTCGAAAAAACGCTCTACTTTTAAAACAAGTACAAAACACTTCTACTAAGTTGAAAGAACAAATAACTAAAAATCGACAAAGTTTCGTCGCTATGACTCGTCAAATGGGAGAAAGCGTCGCAAAAAATAAACGGGAAAATAAGGCTAAAATTGCAAATTTAACACGGAAAATAAGTGAGGCTCAGAAAGCATATAACAACGCCGCGAAAGAAGGAAATAAGAAAGCGGAACGCGCAGCAGTCGAAGCCATTCAAAGAATTCGTGCAGAAACCAATAAAAAGGTAAAAGAAGCGAACAAACAGCTTCAACTCGCCGTTAAAAATGGAAACTCTACGGCTATCCAAGTTGCTAAAAATAACAAGAAAAATATCGAACAAGTTAAACTTTTAGCTTTACCGGCTCCACCCCCACCAAATAAGAAGCCCTTAGCTTTACCAGCTCCACCCCCACCAAATAAGAAGCCCTTAGCTTTACCAGCTCCACCCCCACCAAATAAGAAGCCCTTAGCTTTACCGGCTCCACCCCCACCAAATAAGAAGCCCTTGGCTTTACCGGCTCCACCCACCAATAAAAAGCTCAACTCAACCAA
>Ga0181387_1000016_pt1 | contig 35154 bp, 48 predicted proteins | sample 10SPOviralmetaG_FD_130119 | JGI IMG/M metagenome (GOLD analysis project Ga0181387, IMG submission 130119) | Marine viral communities from the oligotrophic San Pedro Time Series (SPOT) site, San Pedro Channel, CA, USA - 10 SPOT_SRF_2010-04-27 | ecosystem: Environmental > Aquatic > Marine > Strait...
TATCATTCAAATGGCACAACAGCTATATCAGCAAGAAATAATACCACTAACGGAAGTATTCAGTTTCAAAGATATGATGGAACTACGGCAGTAACCTCAATGCGTATTGACACATCAGGCATCGTATTGGTAGGTAAGACCGCAACTAACTTTGGTGTTGAGGGTGTTGAGCTTAGAGGCAGTCCGAGTTCACTTCAATCAGTAGCTACTTTTACCAGAGATGGTCAAAATGCTGTAGCTTTTAACAGATTAACAAATAATGGTTCTATAGTTGATTTTAGCAAAGACGGCACAACTGTAGGGTCTATCAGTGCAGGAGCATCGTCAGGTGGAACGAATCCAATAGCCATTGGTTTTGAGACTTCTGGTCTTTGGTTTATACCTGCCGCCCAAGCAATAGCCCCTTTTAATATGACTACTAACGCAGGGTCAGACAATAGCGTTGACCTCGGTTATTCATCTTTACGTTTTGATGACATCTATGCCACCAACGGTACAATACAAACGTCTGACCGTAATGAAAAACAAGGCATTAGAGAGTTACTAGATGCAGAACAAAGAGTAGCTACAGCCTGTAAAGGATTGTTGCGGGCATTTAAATGGAACAGTGCTGTAGAGGAAAAAGGTGATGAAGCTAGAATACACTTCGGTATCATAGCTCAGGACTTACAGGATGCATTTACTGCTGAAGGTTTAGATGCAAGTGACTATGCGATGTTTATTAATTCAACTTGGACAGATGAAGAAAATGGTGAAGAGCGTAGTCGTATGGGTGTACGTTATTCTGAACTACTAGCATTCATCATTTCAGCAATTTAACTAGGAGCAAAAAATGAACTTTACAGTATCAACATTAGAAAGCAACACAGACGGTGGCGTAACGGTAGCACACTGGCGCGTGAGCAAAACATCAGGCGATTATGTAGCTACTTCCTATGGTACTGTTAGTTTTACTCCTGACTCATCTGCTGATGGTTACACAGCCTATGATAGCTTAACGGAAGAATCAGTGATTGCATGGGTACAGGCATCACTAGACACAGAATCATTAGAAGCCTCTTTAGATGCTGACCTAGCAGAACAAGCTAGTCCAACAACTATTGTAGGGACACCGTGGTAGTAAACTAATTGGTGTAACCATGCACAAGATAACAGGAAACACAATGACTGAAGAATCAAAGCAAGCAATTGATGTGATTGCTGCATCAACAGGTGTAATGTCCGTAGCTGCATGGTTGCCACCATTAGCAAGTATATTTACTATTATCTGGCTAGGTATAAGAATATATGAGTCAGAAACGGTACAGAAGCTATTAAAGTGAGAAAGGCTTGGTTAGGATTATTGTTGTTTGGCGTTATGGCTAATGCTCAGAATAACCAAGAGGGCAGCCTAAACACTAGCGCCATTGACAGCACGGTCAGCAGTCACAATGTAAGTGAAGACTACAGTGTCAGCACCACTTATCAAGGCGCAGGCAGCTCGTCAGAAATACCAGTAGGCAGCGCTATTAGCCCAAGTTACATGAGTAGTGGCTCAGATACGTGCTTACAAGGCACAGGCGGATCGTTACAAACTGTTGCGCTTGGCTTTTCTTCAGGCAGTTATGTGGTAGATGAAGACTGTTCACGCAGAAAAGATGCAAAAACATTAGCTGATCTAAATTTAAAAATTGCAGCAGTGTCTAGATTATGCCAAAGCCATTTAATTTACAGGGCTATGCTGTTAGCTGGCAGCCCATGTCCGCTGATAACAAATGGCAGGCTTGTAGCAGGCAAGAAAGGCTTAATAGTTATTAAACAACAGCCAGAGCTTTACATACCTGATTACGAGGATGATAAAGACTGGTATAACGGAATTTTGGGGATAGGCAAACAGGTAGATAATGATGTTGAAGAGGATTATATTTCTATTAGCGATAAGTACCGCAGCTCAAAGCAATGAGCATGACAATCTACTGAACAGTAGCGGTGACATCGTTGGGCAAATTGATCGCGCCATACAATTAGTTGGCGCTGCGACTGAATACGCAAGTCATGGCACTGGCTGGTCAGATGGCACGTTATCATCAACTGCGCATATTAGCACTGATCAGTTAGAAGCATATAATGCTGCATTGACTGCATATGCTGACAATTACCAGCCATACGGCAGTATGCAAACAACCTTACAGGATAAAGCGCAAGAACACCTCAACACTATGAATGCTAGCATTGAGACATTCACTGAGGTCTTAGTTGAAATGTCTTCAGCTATACAGATAAATGAAAAGCTCTCAGAAGCATCTACGCCTGATGATAGGGCAGAAGTGCAAACATTTGTGCAAGATAACCAAGAAATGCTTGTAATCACGCAAGAGCATACAGAAGAGTTTAATCAGGCTACAGACGACATTGAATCAAACGCTAATGCGGCAGCAGTGTATTTGGCCGTAGCTGAAAGTAGCGCTGCGGAATATCTACAAGAAACAATTGAGTCATCTAGTACGCATGCAGACGATGTTACGCTGTTTTATGATGCTAACGCGCAATGGGTACAGATGGGTTACAGCACAACGCGCAATCTTACAATAGTCGCTTTGACTGGTGATAACGATTACGGTTTAGATTTATATGTGTCCGAGGCAGATGTATTAGCAGTAGGTGTAGAAACTGAATTTTATGCCTCATCGCCTGTTAGCTTAGGGTATGATTGTTTCTTTGATTTGGAATGCGAATGAGTCTAGCAGATACAGAGTTATCAATCGGTGGCGTTAAGCTAAAAGGAATCTACATTGCTGTAGTGTTCTCATTAGCAACAACCATTGGCTCATTTATTTGGGCTGCTAGCAGCTTATACGGCAGATTAGAGGCTGTTGAGTCTATTGTAGTGCCAGATGTGACTCCAATAGAAGAAAATATTAAGTTAATACAGCAACAATTGGTAGACAACGATATAAGCCAATTAAGCGCTAAATTAGCTACTTTAGGCACTACCCTAGTAACTATGACAGAAAGCCATAAAAACCTCTTAGAGCTGCAATCAGACGTATCTGAGCTGTCTAAAGAGATAGAGGCTATGAAGTCTGTTGTAAAGCAAGCAGAATTAGTAACTGAGGCGTTGTCTGAGTACAAAGATGAGTACAAGGGAATAAAGCGTGAAATAGAAGACCTGTGGATGGGTTTAGACCACCTTAGTGATCCGTTGAGGTAATAAATAATGTGGCAAAGTTTAATATCACCAATAGCTAACTTAGCTGGCGGTTACATGAAGAACAAGGCTGAAGAAAAGCAGGCTAAGCACAAGGCTAAAATGAGCATGATTAAGAATGATGCTGATTGGGAGTCTAAGATGGCTGAGGCTTCGAAAGACAGCTGGAAGGATGAATATCTAGTAATTTGCCTCACAGCGCCTATTGTCTTTATTGGTTATGCTGTAGGCGTAGATGACCCTACAATCATTGCCAGAGTAGAAGAGGGTTTTGCTGCGCTATCAAGATTGCCTGAGTGGTATCAGTATCTGTTGTTTATTGCAGTCAGTAGTAGCTTTGGTATTAAGGGCGCTGATAAGTTAATGAGTCTAAGGAAGAAGTAATGCCACTAATTAGTTTAGAAGTACCAGCAGGTGTTGTAAGGCATGGCGTTGAGTCATTTTCTCGCGGAAGATGGCGTGATGTAAACTTTGTGCGATGGGTAGGTGGAAGCCTCAGAAACATAGGTGGCTGGCGTAACCGTGAAGACAGGACTAACACAGGTGTAACGGCTAATGTAACTTTAGGCACAGGGCAAACGCCTAGAGGGATGATTACGTGGAAAGAAAACTCAGGTATAGCACACATTGTTGCTGGGACATATAACAAGCTGTGGCAAGTAAGTGAAGCTGGCACGTTGCTAGATATAACGCCTGCTGGGTTTACCACATTAGGTGTTGTAGACGCTGTTGATAACTTAGGCTACGGTGGCTATTTATTTGGCAAAGGCAGTTATGGCACAGAAAGACCTGCTAGCGGTGTAATGGAAGAGGCGACTCAGTGGACATTAGGAAACTGGGGAGAGTATCTAGTAGGATGCGCTAATGACGATGGCAAGCTGTACGAATGGCAGCTAGACACAGATAACACGAATAACGTGGCAGACAACCCTGCTGCTGTTATTGCAAACGCTCCTACAAACAACAAGGCTTTAGTGGTTACAGAGGAGCGCTTTATCTTCGCACTTGCTGCACAAGGTAACAAGCGTAAGATTATGTGGTGTGATAGAGAAAACAACACGCTATGGTCGCCTTCCGCAACCAACCAAGCTGGCGATATTGAGCTGTCAACAGGTGGCGAAATTATGTTAGGTTTAAGTGTTAGGGGTAAAACTTTAATACTTACTACAAATGACGCGCACACAGCTACCTATACTGCACCGCCAACGGTTTATGGCTTTGAAAAGGTCGGTAACAACTGTGGTGCTGTGTCGCGACAATGCGCTGTATCTATTGATGAAGGTGCTTTTTGGATGGGATTAAAAAGTTTCTTCGTATTTAATGGTGGAGCAGTGCAAGAAGTGCCATGTGATGTGCATGACTATGTATTTGGCGATATGAACGTATCGCAAAGAACAAAGGTTTTCGCTGTACACAACGGGCAAAACAATGAGCTATGGTGGTTTTATCCAAGTAAGGACTCTGTTGAGAATAATAGGTACGTTATTTTTGATTACCAAGAACGCTACTGGAACACTGGTAATCTAGATAGAACAGCTGGGGTCGATTCTGGTGTATTTACGCATCCTATTTATGCATCATCTACAGGCTTAGTTTATGACCATGAAATCGGCAGCACATATGCTGATACTACTGAGCTGCCACACGCTGAGACTGGCACAATACAGCTAGGCAATGGTGATCGTCTAATGGATATAACGGAAATACTGCCAGACCACGAAAGTTTAGGCGCATTCCAGATAAAGCTAAAAACTAAGAACTATCCAAACACTGCTGAGACTACGCATGGCGCGTTTACGCTCAATAGCCCTACATCAGTAAGGGTGCAAGGCAGAGAGGTCAAAGTGCGCTTAGAAGTGCCTTCTACTAACCCCTACGGCTTTAAATTAGGCGCTGTAAGAGTAGATGCTAAAGCAGGCAGCAAGCGATGACAGCAGCTAGACCGCCACAGCCATCAGGCGACAACTTTAAGACATGGGGTGCGCGCCTTAATGACTACTTAGTGCGAACTCGCTCGCAACTAGTACAGTACGCAGCTGACTCATCGGCTGTTGATGATGGGATGTTGGTATGGGATGCAGATAACACTCGCGTGCTTTACTCTAGCGGTGGCGCATGGATACCAATAGCAGGAACAGGCGGCAACCCTGCTAGCCTTTTTTACAACGGCTCAGCAAAAATAACAGCTACGGCTGATGGTGTTACAGCTTTTGGCGATATAACTCTAAGTGGCTTTCCAGAGTCAACGTACGAGCTAAAAGGCGATGTTGATGGCGCTGTTAGGTTTCATGCTGTTGCGACCGAAGCTCTATCTAAAGGCGATGTTGTTTACATTGTCCAACATGCTAGCTCAGGGTCTGAGACTAAAGTAGCTAAGGCTTTAGCTAGTGATGCTGCAAAAATGCCTGCATTTGGCTTAGCCTTAAATAATGCAGCTATTGACGCTGCTGTGCAGATTGTGACATTTGGCAACTTGTATGGCTCTGGCGGTGCAGGTAATGCATTAAACACAAATGCGTATAATTCAGGAACGCCTTTATATGTTAGCGCAACCACAGCTGGTGAGTGGACTGGAACTATACCTGCTGGCGAGTCTAACTTTATACAAAACATTGGCAAGGTAGTACGTAAGCAGCAAACAAATGGGGTCATTAAGGTAGGTGGCGCAGGGCGTACTAACGCTACACCTAATCTAAACAATGGCAACATCTTTATAGGCGACAGCAATAATCAAGCGGTAACAACAAGTTTAGCTACACAGGTTAGTGCCTTAGAAACTAGTCATAATGATGTATTGGTAGATGGAGACTTTACTAGCAATGGGTTCATGAAGCGCACTGGTGCTGGAACTTATGCCATTGATAGCAATACTTATTTAACAACGCATCAAGATATTTCAGGCAAAGCAGACTTGTCAGGCGCTGACTTTACTGGTGATGTGAGTGTAGATGGCGATATTGCAGTTACAGGTACAGTAGATGGCGTTGATGTAGGTAATCTCAAGTATCATGATGTAGATTACTTTATGCTAAGAGATGGCTACACTCAAACGCTAACCACAGCGCTTTTAGACATTGGCACATATACTAATATCTATGACGCGGCAACGCCAGTGCCAACTATGCGAATACTAGACCTCACTGCGGAAGTTAATTGGCTTGACACGATATATAACGGCAATACGTATCAAAATGATTTAGAAATTCGGTTTCAAGTCATTGTGCCAAGCGGCACAACAAATGCTGTAAGTTTAGGCTCGGTAACACAAGTAACTAGTAGCGGATATACTGTAGGTAGCTCCTATCAGAAGTGGTTTTACGTTTCAGGCGATGTTACGCACCACTTTTCTGACTTTGGAAAAATACACGAAAACAGTAGTGGTGGCTCGTTCGAAAGATCATTATATAGCTATCAATACAATCCTAGTCAAAACAGGACATATTTCAGTATTTCGACCTACCCTACAGTTTATGCTAATGGTACAACTGTGTATTGGCATCCCTATCAATGGGAGTCGGCAGGAGTATTGTTAACTGATTATAGGTATGCAGACGAGAAAGGTAGAAGTGGTCAAGAAACTTTACCTTTTATGTGCAAGACAGCCTATGATGATCGCAACATGACGTATCGAATAAAAATTAGAGAATTGTCATCTAGCTCTACGCAGCCAGACAAAGCGCAGATAGGTCAGACAATGCTAAAGATAACTCAACAAGAGCCGTGAATATGATAGTAGCATACACCAGATTAGACAGTGATAATCGAATAGAAACAGTTATACACCAAGAGTGTGACACTAAATCAGAAGCTATTACAGTTGCAAATGCATTGGTTTTATCTTCAGTAGATAATGAAGAGGTGCTAGAGGTGTTGCGAGGCAGTAGGGTTTCTGACACTGAAGTTAAATACAGCGTATCACACGAAATACCCCGATAACTTAAAAAATGGTATAATCAGACCCTATGAGCATAGACGCAGAATTAGATAGATGCCGCAAATGGATTGAAGCTGCTTTAGCCTACAGTGGTGGCACTCATACATACGAAGATATTGTAGAAGGCGTACACGCTTTACGATATCAGTTTTGGCCAGCAGAGCGAGGATGCGCTGTAACAGAGATTATAGAATACCCAAGAAAAAAGGTATTTCATGTGTTTTTAGCAGGCGGTGAAATGGATCAAATTGTTGACATGGAAAGCTCAGCAGCAATATTTGCTAAACAACAAGGATGTCAGGGTATGTCATTGGCTGGCAGAAAAGGTTGGTCTAAGGTTTTGAAAGAACATGGGTGGAATGAAGCATTCACCACATTAGCGAAGGAGCTATAGTATGAGTGGCGGCAAAGGTGGTGGTCAAACCACAACAGCAAGTATACCTGAGTGGGCAAAAGAGCCAACAATAAGAAACCTACAGCGTGCTGAAGACGTACAGCAAATTGGTTATCAGCCTTATATGGGTGCTGACCTAGCTGCGATCAATCCTACGCAAATGAGCGCAATGCAAAACACGCTAGACGCTTCATCAGCTTTTGGCATGTCTGCACCTGCTACTCCAATGCAAGGGATGCCGCAGGCGCAAGACTTTGGTGGCGGCATACAAGGTTATAGTGCGTACCCATTATTTGAGCAAGCTCAGCGTGAGCTAGCAGCACAAAACCCTCTTCAACAACGAGCATACGATGATTTATTTGTAGAGCCTACCACTAATAATTTTGACCCTATCATGTCAGTGGCTGAAACTAACTTTCCAAAAGTTACTTCACCTAGCCTGCAAGCTGGCGGTGCAGGTGTAGGCAATTATTTAGATAAGGCTGCTGATATTTTTGGGGGTGGCGGTGTTATGGACACTGCTCCTGCTCCTGCTCCTGCTCCAACAAGTCCAGTGACAGGTCTGCCTGAGCAAACAGCTGAACAAGCGTACAATGAGAAAATGACAAACAGGGGTATTGATGCAGTTATTCGCGCAAATCCTGAATATGCGAAGCCTTCAATGTCGATGCAGCAACGATTTGCACGCCAATCACCCACAGGTCAATTAGCGAAAAACGCTGCGGCACAACGTGAAGCTATAAAAAAGGTCTTAACTGAAGATTTAGGAAAAGCACCAGTGAGAAGTGATTTTGATAATTATAATGCAAATAATCCACGAGGGCGCGAAACTAAAACTAGCCAAAAAAATGAAGCATACCAAAGAGCTTTAAATGATTACAATAAAAAAGTAGAGCTTAAACAAGAGTTTGGTCTAGAGCCAATCACAACTGGTAACACGACAGGTAAAAACGCGCCAGCACCACAAGTAAGGACAACTCAAAAAACAGCGGCATCATCTTCTAGAAGCCAAGCGAGAAGAAAGGCTGCATCTAGCAACACACAAAAAAAACCAGTTAAAGCTAAAAAGCAAGCTCCAAAAACAGTTGAAGAGGCAGTATCAAGCATTGTGAAGCCTGAGACTAAGAAGTTGTCGCGGATAGAAAGAGCAAGACGCTATCGCGGCAGAGGCGGCAAATCTAAGATTTCTACGCGCGCAAGTAGAACAGGAAGGAGAAGATAATGGGTGCTTCAGCAGCTAAACAAGCAGTAACAGGAACGGCACAGCCATCGTCAGGTGGTAAGGGTGGTGCGAATACGACCCATCATATGGGCATGATGAATAAAACCAAGCCTGCACAGCCGCAAATGAACAACCCTACTGCTCCTAACGTGATGCAACAGTCGGCTACTGCTTTAACAGGCGCTACACAAGCCGCTACGGCAGGCACGCAATATCAGCCTATGAATGTTGGTACGCAAGGTGGGTTTATCAAAGCGCAAGGCGACATGGGAAGGCAGCAAGTCGGCGCTGGTAATGTTAGCACGCAAGGTGGATATTTAAGCGCTCAAGGCAATATGGGTACGCAGCGTGTTAATGCAGATCGTGTTGGCACGCAAGGCGGGTATTCACGTGTTAATACTGGCGGCACTACGCAAAGTGTTGGCACAGGAATGGGCAGTAAGCAAGCTGTAGGCGCAATGGGTACTGAGCGTGTTGGCACGCAGATGGGCAATAGAATGGCAGGCGCAAGCGATGTGGTTGCTGGTCAGCTAGCAGGCACAGATTTATCTGCTTACACAAATCCGTACGAGTCACAAGTTGTTGATCAAAGCATGGCTGACTTAGAGCGTGCGAGAAAGATTCAACAAATGCAACAAGGCGCACAAATGAGTGCATCTGGAGCGTTTGGCGGTTCACGACACGGCATTGCAGAGGCAGAAACTAACCGATCGTTCTTTGATCGTGCAGGTGCTATGGCTGGTCAATTAAGACAGCAAGGATTCCAGAATGCACAGCAAATGGCACAACAAGACATCGCTAGCAGAATGCAAGCTGGCTTAGCCAACCAAGCGACACAACTGACAGCATCGCAAGCTAATCAGCAAGCTGAACAAACAGGCTTGCAGCGCCAGTTACAAGCAGGCATGGCAAACCAAGCAGCTGAGCAACAAGGGTTGCAGCGACAATTGGCAGCATCACAGTCAAACCAGCAAGCAGAGCAAACTGGGTTACAAAGACAATTACAAGCTGGCATGTCAAATCAACAAGCACAGCAAGCTGATTACAATAGAAGGCTGCAAGCACAAACTACTAACCAAAGAGCGCAAGAAGCATCGCGTGCTAGACAGCTGCAAGCAGGAATGGCTAACCAACAAGCAGGCCTAACTGCACAGCAAGCTAATGTACAAGCGGAACAGCAAGGTCTCCAAAGACAATTAGCTGCTTCTCAAAGCAATCAGCAAGCGTTAGAGTCATCTAGAGCAAGACAGTTACAGGCTGGCATGTCGAATCAGCAAACACAATTAGCTGCACAACGCGCTAACCAAGCAGCGGAGCAACAAGGTTTAGGTAGAAGATTGCAAGCGTCACAAAGCAATCAGCAAGCACTAGAGCAGTCTCGTTCAAGACAATTACAGGCGCAACTGGCTAATCAGCAGGCAGGATTAGGTGCAGCTGGACAAAGACTAGCAGCCTCTGGTCAGCTAGGTCAGCTATCGCGACAAGGCTTCGACATGGGTCGCACACTACAGGGCGATGTCATGCAGCAAGGTACAATGCAACAAATGATGCAACAACAGTTGATTGATTCGGCTAAACAGCAGTTTGCAGGCTACACTGGACAGCCAACTAATACGATTGGATTATTGTCACAAGCATTAGGCGCATCGACAATACCGCAATCACAACAAACTAGAAGAGACTTAGGCATGTTTGATTACGCAACACTAGCAGCAAGCATGTTCGGGGGCGGATAATGATTGAAGGTAATCCAGATTTTTTGGCAAAGTTAATGGCAGAGTTAGAGGCTGAGAAGGCGCTTACTGTAGGCGCTAACGGTTTGCCGCAAATGCCACCTAGTATGGCAGGAATGCAACCACAGGAAGGTGGCATGAATCAGCAAGCGTTACAAGCATCGTTACAAGGTGGAGCGCCTGATGGCTTTATGGCTGGTAATATGCCAGACCCTAGCGCGCCTGTTAACAATATACCGCAAGAACTAGCTAGTATGGGTTACACTCCACCAGCACCTGCACCTGCACCTGCACAGGCTGGACAAATGGAGCAAGCGCTAGGCAAGCTAGCAAGTTTCACGCCTGAAACTATTGAGCATCATCCTTTAGCGCAAAGCACAGCACAATATGTGCCATTGCCACAGTCTGAATTTAATCCGTATGCACCTGTATCAGGCAACATGGGTTTAATGGAGTTGTTAGCACAAGCACAACAAATGGGTTAAGGAGTAGTTAATGAGTTTGTTAAACATGGGTGGAAAGGAAATAGACCTTTTAAACCTAAAGCGTATGCAAGAAGAAATGGCACTAATGAACCAGCAAGCTCAGCGCATGGGTGTTACTGGCATTGATACGCCACAACTAGGGCAGCAAGCTCCTGCACCAGCTCCTGTACAAGCTCCTGCACCAGTAGCAGCGCCAGCTCCTGCACAAAAGACTGGCTTCATGCAGTCTATTAAAAACAAGATGCAAGACCCAGCATTTATGGCTAGATTAACTGCTGGCTTAAACTCTATGCGTTATGCGCCTAGCGCTGGTATTGCTGCACAGTCACAGGCTGTGTTAGAAGAACAGCGTGCAATACAGCGTGGCAATCAGACAGCACAACAATTACGTAATTCAGGTCGTGGCGATTTAGCTGACATGATTGAGGCTAGCCCAGAAAACGCTGCAACTATATATTCTGCGTACTTACAGCAACAGCTAAAGCCAAAAACATCATTCAAGCAAAAATCTGGAGCGCAACTTAACACAGAGCTGGGGGTGTCGGCTTTTGACCCAGCAAAGATGTACAACGTAGATAGCACTGGCAAAGTAACTGGTATTGGTGGCGATGCGCCTGTTACAAACATTGACTTGGGTGGAGAAACTGGCATTGATGAGGTTAACAAAAGTGTCGCAAAAGAATACACAACATGGATAGGCGGTGGTGCTGCGGATGCAACTAAAAATGTTGCACAGATAGCGAATGCAGTACAGTTATTGCAAAGCGGTGATATTACAACTGGCGTTAAATCAGGTCTAATTGCAAGGTCAGGATTAGGTGCATTCTTAGACCCAGAAGGAACAGGTTTAAGAGAGCAGGTAGAAGAAGTAGTGCAGCGAAACTTACGAGTAGTGTTAGGCGCGCAGTTTACTGAAAAAGAAGGTGAGCGCTTGATCAACAGGGCTTATAACCCCTCGCTAAGTACGCAACAAAACCTGAAAAAGCTAAACGCATTGTTTACGCAAATGCAAACAGCATTAGACCAAAAGAACGCAATGATGCAGTATTTCCAAAAGAACCAATTTAACATATTGGGTTATGAAGGAAACATACCAAGCATTACTGACTTTGATCGTGCGTTAGATGCTGTAAATGCACCTAAAGTTGGAAGTGTGATTAATGGGTTTGAATACTTAGGCGGTGACCCTTCATTAGAATCTAGCTATAAAAAGGTAAACTAAATGCCAACATTCCCGTGGGAAAAATTTAAAGCTGGAGAAGACCTAAGCCCAGAAGCGCTAGCAGCAGAAAACGTGCAAGAGGTTGCACAAGAGCCAGAAAGTCAACTTTTCCGAACAGCAGCGCAAGGTTTAACTTTTCGCTTTGCAGACGAGGTAGAGGCTGTTGTTAGGTCTGCATTTTCTGATCGCAAGTATGATGAAGTGCGTGACGAAATTAGGCAAAAACTCACGGATTACAAGATTAGCAATCCTGCTACTGCACTGACTGCTGAAACAGTAGGCGCAATTATTCCTAGTATCGCAATGATGGCAACAGGTTACGGCTCTCCAGTGGGAGCTGCTAACTTAAAAAGAACATTTGGCAGCATTGCAGCGCAATCAGCAGCTACAGCTGTTGGAGAAACAGAAGACCTATCAGACATTGCTGGCATTGGTACTTCAACAGGTTTTGGCACGGCAGGCGGCATATTGTTTGAAGGTGCAGCTAGGGGAACTGGAAAGTTATTGTCTCCACTTATCAATTTTGTGAGGAAGAAGTTTGGAGATAGGGCTGATACGGCTGTGCAGGCTGAATTGCAGCGTCTTGTTGAGTCAACAGGATTAACTGTTGATGAGGTCATTTCTGGCGTAGCAGATGGCTCAGTTATAGCTGACAACCTAACGCTTGTTAACTCAATAAAATCTATGGTTAATGAAGGCGGTGACGTAGCTGCTGATATAATTGCTCGATCAGGTGCTAGAAGAGCATCAACAGGGCAGGCAGCACAGCAACAGTTAGAAGGCGCGCTAGCTCCACAGAGTAGCGATCCTAACGTAATTAGAGCTTTCAGAGAGTCAGAGGAGCGCTTGAAAAACCAGCAAGCAGAAGCGTATTCTGAGGCGTTTGAGCAGGCTGGTGATGTCCCAGTAGAGCTAGCTGAGCAAATGCAAAATATACTGCAAAGAATGCCACAAGCGCGCGCAGGGCTAGAAGAGATATATCAAGCTGACAATATAGTGCCTTTGTTCAGAACAGATGCAGCTGGAGCTATTACGCTGGCTCGCAGACCTACTATTAAAGATGCAGAAATATTACGCAGAACACTTAGCGACATAAAATCTGGCAAGTTTAGAGAAGGTCAGGGGACTATGGGCGAAGTAGTTGGTGGCATGGAAAGAACGCTAAGAGGCGGTATAGATGAAGCATCGCCACAAGTAGGTTCAGTAAGAGCAGATTATGCAGCAAGAATGTCTGCTAGAGACGCATTTGAAGAGGGAAGGAAAGCTCTAAATAAAAATGTTGATGAGTTACAGATATTTGTTGATGGTCTTAACCCGCAACAGTTAGAAGCGTTTAGAGCTGGCACAATGGCAGCAATTAGGGACAGAGCTAGAAGATTAAGAACAACAGTCAGAAAGCTAGCCGATGAGGATACGCAAATTGGAGCAGCATTAAGAGTTGTGTTGCCTGAAAATCAAGCACAGTCTGTAACTAGCTCATTACGTAGGGCTGCTGATGCAGACATAGTAGCTGAAAAGGTGCAGCCAACAGCTGGCTCGCCAACAGCACAGCTAATGAGAGAGCAAGAGCTACGTGGCTCAAGACCTTCAGCAGAAGATAGTTTTAGAATGAGTCAAGGCGACCCATTCGCATTTATTAAAACACTAAAAAATGCAATTCCAAGCGGTAAGGGTTTAGACCAAAGTCAAATGCTTGAAGTGGTTAAAATTCTTTATTCAGAAAGCCCAGAGCTAGTTGAAAGAGCATTGAAAGACAATACAGTACAAGGTGAGCTACTGCGCGCAGCGGAGCGCATAGCAAGCGCGTTGGCGACAACTGGTAGGACTGCTACAATACAGCAATCAGCACAATAGGAATAGAAGATGGAAGCTAAGCCGTTAACAGAACAAGATATACAGTCTATTGCACAATCAGCAGTAGAGAACTGCGTTAGTTTTGTAGAGTCAGAGATTGCTCCATCTAGAATCAAGGCTCAACGCTACTATGAAGGTGAGGTAGATATTGGCGAGGAAGAGGGTCGATCTACTGTGGTAGCCACTAAGGTGCGTGATTCTATCCGAAACATGAAGCCTAGCCTGATGCGTGTATTCTTGCAGTCAGATCGTGCTGTAGAGTTTGTTCCTAACAAGCCAGATCAGATACGCTTTGCCGAGCAAGCGACAAAATACGTTAACTACAAGTTTGAAGAGCTAAACGGCTATACAGTGCTAGCTGATGCTATCCACGATGCTATGTTAAAGAAAACAGGCATAGTTAAGGCGTATTACGACACCACAGAAGAGGGTGAAATCTACACCTTTAACAACCTGAACGATATGGAATTTACTGCTATTGTTAATGACGATGGCATTGAGGTTGTAGAGCATACAACTACGTATGAGATGGAAATAGATCAAATGGGTATGGAAGTTGAGTCGCCACGCCATGATCTAAAGGTTATGAAGACTAGTGAGATGGGCGATCTTAAAATTGAGAGCGTACCACCTGAAGAGTTTTATGTAGATGCGTCTGCACGTAGTATTGATGATGCCTATGCGGTATGCCACAGAACAGATATGCGTGTTGGTGACCTAGTTGAGATGGGTTTTCACTTTGAGCAGGTTGTTGAATTAGGCAATATGGATGACAGTGGATCATTTGCTGATCTTGAGGATTTCGAGCGTACTGGTTACGTTGATACCTTTGATGATGACGAGCAAGACCTCAGTATGCGTAAAGTAATGGTCACTGAACTATACATTAAAATGGATATTGAAGGTGTAGGCATTCCACAATTACATCGCTTAGTGTTAGGTGGCGACAGCTATGAAGTGCTAGATATTGAGCAGTATGGACACTTGCCATTTGCAGTATTTGAAGTAGAGCCAGAGCCACATACATTTTATGGTACTAGTGTTGCTGATCTCATCATGAACGATCAAGATAGCGCTACAGCGTTGTTAAGAGGTGTTTTAGACAATATTGCACTAACTAACAACCCTAGAACAGAAATATTAGATGGCGCAGTAAATATTGACGATGTGCTAAATAACGAAATTGGTGGTGTAGTAAGGGTAAAGCAGCAGGGGTCTATACAACCTTTAGCTGTACCTTTTGTTGCAGGTCAAACACTGTCTGCTATCCAGTATTACGACCAAGAAATTGAGAATAAAGTTGGCATCTCAAAAGCTAGTTTAGGCCTCAATCCTGACGCTTTACAGGCTAAAACAGCTACTGCTGTACAGGCAACACTACAGGGCGCTGCAAGCCAGATAGAGATTATGGCTCGTAATTTAGCGCAGGGCGGTGTTAGCCAGTTATTTAAGCTAATGCTCAAGCTAGTGATTGAAAACTGCGAGGAAGCTACTGTAATGCGTGTAACAGGCGGACAGTATGAGCCTATCGACCCACGCAGCTGGGACAAGAAAATGGATGTCAAAGTCAATGTTGGCTTAGGCACTGGTAAGGAAGAGCAAAAGCAAGCAGCATTGGCGCAGACGCTACAAATGCAAATGCAGATTGTACAGGGTTATGGGCTACAGAACGGTATAGTTGGTTTGACTCAAATTAGAAACACACTGGGCGACATGTTGGCGATGAATGGGCTGCCTAACTCCAACCGTTATTTCAACCCTATGGATGAGCAGACAGAAGCGCAAATCATGCAGCAGCAACAAGAGCAGCAGGGTGAAGAGCAAGGCATGACAGAGCAAGAGGCGTATTTACAGGCTGAGCAGGCTAAGGCGCAAGCTAAGGCGCAAACTGACATGGCTAAACTGCAAATTGATGCACAAAAATCACTTGCAGAAGATGACAGAAAACGCGATCAGATGGATCAAGACCTATTGGTTGATGCAGCTAAGATATTAGGACAATACGGTACTAATGTTGACGTAGCACAAATTAAGTCAGATCAAGCAGCGCCAAGATACCCACAGCAATCTCCAGTAGATGCTGTAACTGGCGGTAGATTTTGAACATAAAAGAAAAGGCTAACCGAGCCAGAGAAATTTATAAAGACGAAACCTTTAAGGAAGTCTTAGAGAATATTCGGGAACAACAAACCAGTGTTTTCCTGAGTAATGAGGCATCAATGGATGCCATTAAAGATGCGCATGATATTGTACGTGCGCTAAACCACATCGAAGGTTACTTCAACACTGTTTTTGCAGACGAGGCAATCTACGATAAGAAAGAAAAAGGAACAGCACCGTGGAAACGACTGAAACTTTAGAAAGACCAGACACCTCTGTAGAGGGAGCAATTGAAAGCATTTTACAATCTGAAGAAACTGAACAACCTGAAGAAGAGACCTTAGAAGAAGAGGCAACTCTGGAAGAGGATGAAGAGTTTGATAAGGATGAAGAGGCTGAAATTGATACTGATGAAGACGATGAATATGATGATGTCGATGAATCAGAAGAATCTGACGATGATGAATCTGAAGATGATGAGGACACAGAAGATACTGAACAAGCTGGTACACAAGATCAACCTATCACCGTTAAAATAGACGGCAAGACTGAGGTTGTTACCCTTGATGAACTCAAGCAAGGTTATAGTGGTCAAAAGTATGTCCAAAAAGGTATGCAAGAAGCAGCAACAGCTAGAAAAGAAGCTGAAGCCGTTTATTCTGCCTTATTACAAGAGAGACAAAATATTGCACAGCTCTACCAGCAAGCACAGCAAGGCACTTTAGCTCAGCCGCCTGTCGAGCCAGCAAGAGAACTGTTTGAAACTGACCCAATTGGTTATATGGATGCTAAGCTGAAATATGACGAGCAACTGCAAAACTATTCAATGCAGATGCAACAAATGGAGCAAGTATCACAACAGCAAACTCAAGCTGAGCAAGCAGCGCAGCAAGCATATTTGCAGCAAGAGATGATGAATTTGCAGAAGGTATTACCTGAATTTGCAGACCAGAATAAAGCTACACAGATCAAGGATAAATTGATTACTTCTGGCACACAAATGTACGGTTACGAAGCAGATGAAATCGCTCAGGTTATGGATCACAGGGCTATCCGTGTGTTACATGACGCTATCAAGTATCAAGAGTTGATGTCAGGCAAAGATGCTGCTGTTGAAAAAGCCAACCCTGCAAAGCGCAAAAAGCGCCCAGTGAAGGCAGGAGCGAAAAAAGGCAATAATACCTCTCAAGTAAAAAAGAAACTGCGACAAAACTTATCCAAGTCAGGCAGCGTTAATGACGCACTGGCTTTAATCTTAGAATCTTGAGGAAAATATTATGACACAAGTAGCAAACACTTTTGACAGTTATGATGCAGTAGGCATCAAAGAAGACCTTTCTGACGTAATTTACAACATTACTCCAGATGACACTCCACTTTACTCAGCTTGTAAAAAAACTAAAGCTAAAAACACTTTAGTTGAGTGGCAAACTGATACTTTACGTTCATCTGGCGCTAACGCGCACGTTGAAGGTGACGAGACTGCGTTTGAAGCAGCGACTGCAACTACTCGCTTGAACAACCGCACTCAAATCTTCAAAAACGCTGTTGTTATTGCAGACACTGATGAAGGGCTATCTAAAGCAGGTCGCGCTAAAGAAATGGCGTACCAAACGCTTAAAATTGCACGCGAGCAAAAGCTAGACATTGAAAGCGCTCTATTTGCTAATAACGCAGCCGTAGCAGGTTCTTCTACTGTAGCTCGTGAGTTAGCAGGTCTTGGTGCTTGGGTTAAAACCAACACTAGCAAAGGCGCTAACGGTGCTGATCCAGCAGGTGACGGTTCTGACGCACGTACTGATGGTACTGATCGTGACTTCAGCCAAACTTTGTTTGATGACGTTATGCAAAAAGTATGGACTGCTGGTGGTAACCCAGATCGTGTATACCTTTCGCCAACTAACATGAACATTGCGCTTGGCTTTACTGGCGGTGGTAACAGCAGACGTAACATTGATGCTGCACGCGAAACTGTTTACAACTCTGTAGACGTTTATGTAACTCCGTGGGGTACTGTTGAATTTACTCCAAGCCGTGAGTGTCGTGGCGATGACGTATACATCCTACAAAGCGATATGTGGGAAGTTGCTGTTCTACGTGGCACTAAAAACACTGAGATGGCTAAAACAGGTGATGCTACTAAGCGTCAGGTTGTTACTGAGCTTACTCTATGTGCTAAAAACGAAGCAGCTAACGGTCTAGTTGCTGATACTAACGGTTAATTGTTAGTTGTAGTACAATCAAGGGGTGGCTTCGGCTGCCCCTTTTTTATGGAGATAAACAATGGCTACTACAAAAGAAAAGATACACGTAAGCAATGACGGCAGTAAGGTGACGTTAGAGCGTCAGCATGATGTTAGTGATGACATCCATAGGGCTGAAGTGCTGAGAAAGGCACAGCAAGGCTGTCAGGGCGAGAGCAGGCTAGTTGGAACTATTCCTATGTATTTGATCACAGAATGGATGAAAGAGGCTGGAGTAGACCCTAGTGATAATGAGGCTAGACAAGAGATAATGAAGCGTAAAATCCTATCTGGCGAGTTTGATAAATTTAGAGTATGGAAGGGTACGTGGTAATGGGCGATTATAAGTATTTTAGTGTTAAAGAGTTTGATTGTCAGGAGACTGGCGAAAACGAGATGAAGCCTGAGTTTTTAGAGAAGCTAGATGAGCTTAGAGAGCGATGTGGGTTTAGCTTCCGTATAACTAGCGGTTATAGGTCTGTTAAACACTCTATAGAGGCGCGTAAGGCAAATGGTGGTGGTACGCACACCAAAGGTATAGCTGCCGACATATACGTCTCAAACGGCCAGCAGAAGGCTTCTATTATACGTCACGCTGTAGACATGGGATGTTTTAATGGAATGGGATTAGCTAAGACGTTTGTCCATGTAGACATTCGTGAAGGCGAACCAGTTATGTGGAGCTACTAGCGCTTTTTCTTGGCAGTCTTTGCAGCTTTCTTAAATGATTTAGCTGTGGGTCTGCCTTTAGTGCCAGCTTTACGCATAGTCTCACCTGAGCCAGCTTTGATGCGTTTACGCTTAGCGTGAATGTTAGCGTATAAACCTTTAGCCATTACTTTTTCTTCCTATAAGATACTTTTTTGCCAGTTTTCTTGGCTGCTTTCTTGGCTGCTGCCATACCCTTTTTAGTATACGAATAGTGCTTTCCACCTACTTTTGGCATATCAATCTCCTACCATTTGGTCTTTGATGCCCAGTATGCTGCTGACATTTTGCCTTTGGCAATGTTCTTAGCATGGCGAGCTTTGAATGATTTGCGTCTAGCTTTCTCACTAGCAGTCTTAGGGTTTTTACCAGCACCTGAAACACCTTGCTGCCCAAAGCGTATTGTCTTAGTTTCATTGCCAGACCTAGCAACAACAACGTGTGACTTTGTGGCGTGATTAGGGGTGCGTTTAGGTTTGTTATACCCAGAGACACCTGCCCTTTTTAATTTACTATCTTTTTTCATAGGGTCGATTATACCAAAAAAACCCCTGTCCGAAGACAGGGTAATCAGAGGTTAAGTCATATCAGGGTGTTCTAGGCGTAACTGTTCTTCAGTAGGCGGCTCAGATTGCTCAGCGATAGCTGTCTCCAAGCGCTCCCAAAGCAACGCAATATGCTTTCTAGCGTAACTGTTTGCACCACGATATACGGCAGCATCAATTATATTAATTAACTCTTCACGCATATCTGTTAGACCGTGTTGGTCTATCTTGTCGAACATAATTCCCAAAATTTGATCGCTCATTATTCTTCCTCGGAAAAACCTTCCTTTATAGCTTGAGCATAGGCATTAACAATAACATTTAGCTCGTTTAGCTGCATTTCAAGCTCTTTAGCTTTTGAGTTAATGATCTGCACCCTTTCAGCATAAGCAAGCTGATTTGGGCTTAAATCGTCTTTTTCATACGTTTTATCATCTATGGTAATCATAGTATTCCTTAGTTATAACTAATTGGTTTGTGGGTTTCATCGTCTTCCATTTTTCTGAACTCTTCCCTGTAATGCTTTGCTATTTCTGCGCGCAGCTTTTTGTTTGTTGGCATCAGGGTCTGCCATTTTTCTCTAAGCATATCCATATGCCCTTTGCCTAACAAAGACTCCAACCATGCAGTAAACTCAGTCGGGTTTTCCGTAAACTTTCTGTGACAGTAGTGGCAAAGACATAAGGCGTTATCTAATGACCACCTTACAGACTTAGCTGCCCTGCCAAATATATGCGCGCACTCCATCCTTCCATCCATTTTCTGGCAGTGTTCGCATACGTGGTTTTTGTTTTTTCTTACAACGTCACTAAACCACTTATCTGCTGCATCACGTTTTATAGCCATCTATCTCATCCTTTGATGGAAAAGGTATATTTAAGTTTAACTCTGCTGCTAAGTGCCTAATTATAACATCTGACACCTGTGTCACCTCATCGCTCTTCAATGCGGTTGTGCTGCGCTTTTTGTCTGGATACATAGCAGACTGCACCTCTAGCCATATAACGTCTTTAACGCGCTCCCATGTCCACGGCAGCATAATGGCTTTATCAGCCAATAATGACTTTATCGTATACTCATAACCTGCATCGTTACACGACTCTGCAATGATTCTGCAAAACTTATGTATCGCCTTATTTTGTTGGCTGGTACGTGTCCGACCAGTGCTTACAGTTACAGTAAGAAACTTTTTGTCAGAATAAAGCTCGTTAATTAATCTGGTTGCTTTACCTAATGTTGCATCGCTGTTAATTGTTAATTCTGTCATATCAATTTTTTCCTCAAATGTTTTTGTGAAATTATATCTGCTGCCGTCTCTAGGCGCTTATAAATTATCTTCTCTGCCGTCTTGCGCTCAGGGTTTAAAGGAACGCCACTGGCTCTTAGGTCTATGTCATTGACGACCTGTCTGCCTCTGAGCCTAGTGACCAAAGTGTTACGCTTTATTCCTATGTAGTTAGCGTATTCTTTGTACGTGTATTTTTTGCCGTGCTTAAAATGCCCGCTTGTTCCCTTAAATATTAAATGCTTTGTGCTTCCCTGACCTGCCATATTGACTACCCTTTGTCGTATGCCCAAGACCTATCGGTTAATGATTCAATTACATTGCGTTTCTTAATCGAGTCAACCTTAGCTGTCTTAGCGTAGTTGCTTTTTGACCACGTTGTTACAGCTGCCTTCCAGTTGACCATCTTATTCTTACCCACCTTCCAGCCATTTGACTGATAGTGAGACATCCACTTCTCAGCATCAACAACATAGCCCTTTTCCCTAATGTAATCAGTCACCATATCAATTGTTGGGGGAGTGAAACGACCAATATTATTAGATGTATTATTAACTTGTTCTATTATCCTAGAACTTTTTTTCGGGGGGGTGGGGAAATTATTTTCTAGGGGGTCAGGTAAATTTTTTCTAGGGGTACTGAAAGTATTTTCCTCGCTAAGATATATACGTCTTTCCTGTACTCTCTTAGTGCCTTTCTCAAAAACCTGCTCACGGCAAATGTACCCTGCTTCCTCTAATGCGCCTAACCAGTTTGTGATAGACCTGTCCTTTACGTCATACAGGTCAGCGAAATAACTATTTGTTGCCCAGCAATACCCACGCTCATTACACAGTGCTGTGATCTCACCATATAAAAGTTTAGCGTTGGGTGGCAGCGACTTGTCATATCTTACGCCTGCTGGAATTATTGCAAAATACCCCTGATGCATATCTATACCTCTCCATCTCTGACTAAATCGCTAAGACGCATGTGAAGGCTGTCTGCGATTCTGATTAATGTTTCTAAATTACAGTTGTTGTGAGCGACTATCTTACTTAGGTGCTGTGGAGACATACCTGCCCCTACTGCTACCTTAGCCATAGTCAGGTCTTGGCGTGCTGCTTCGACCTTTATTGCTTTCTTTAAGTTGAACATAAGTACCTCTTTATTAATTAGTGCCGAGTATATCTCCTGTGACTAAATAACGCAAACATATAATTAATTTACAATAACAGTTGAACCTGTGATTTAGGTGTGTATAATAAATAGCTCATAACAAACGAGGTGATGTATGACAAATATCAATTTTCTATCTGATTTTGAAAAAGGCGAGTACGATTGCGTACATAATCAGCCACCAGCAATAGGCGCTAATCAAGAATACCTAGATGGCTATGGGCAGGAGTATGCTCGTCAAGAAACTATCTCTGGGCAGTACGCAGATCAAACTGCACAGTGTAAATCACAACTAGAACAGTGGGGGCTGTAATATGAATCCGTGGAAAGAAATCCAAACGGGGCTACGCGCCCCATTCAAGCTAAGCCAGCTACACTGGAGACAGGGTAGAGGTGGTATGCAGTTAGCCTATATTGATGCGCGTGACGTTGCTAATCGCTTAGATGAGGTTGTTGGTATAGAGAACTGGCAAGACCGCTATGAAGAGGTGTCAGGTCGTCTTATGTGCTATTTATCTATCCGTGTTGAAGGTGAGTGGATTACTAAATCCGATGGCGCTGGTGACACCAATATCGAAGGCGAGAAGGGTGGCATATCTGATGCCCTTAAACGTGCAGCACAAAAGTTTGGCGTAGGTCGCTACCTGTACTACTTGCCAAAGAATGCTACTGCAAGCAACCTACCTAAGTGGGCTATTCCAAATGAGCTATAGAGCAGAGTCAGGTCACTGGTATGACAAAGATGGCGAGCCTGCATACACTACTGTGGGCGCTAATGGTAAGGAGCGTAACACTACGCTGCGTGATGCTAGAAAGCTAAACCTAGTACCCAGTGTGACAACAGTAATGGGCATGGCTGCCAAACCTGCGTTAGAAAACTGGAAGATAGACCAAGCGTTATTAGCAGCAGCTACTATGCAAATTCGAGTAGGTGAGCCTGTAGAGATGTTTATGGCTAGGGCTAAGATGGAGTCTAGGCAGGTAGGTAAAAAGGCAGCTGAGCGTGGTACAGAGATACATGGTGAGATAGAGCGTGGCTTTGTAGAAAACCGCTGTTCAGCATCTTTTAACGCTGTTAAGGAAGTATTGGACACATTGTACCCAGATACCAATTGGAGCGCTGAGAAGTCGTTTACGTGCGCTCTAGGGTATGGTGGGAAGATAGATCTATGTAGTGACAACGGAATCTTTGTTGATTTTAAAACTAAGGACAACTTGGATGGCAAAGACCCTAAGAAATTAGTTTACGATGAGCATGGTATGCAGCTAAGCGCATATGCGGAAGGCTCAGGCGTAACAGACCCAGAAAGGGTGTCTATCTTTATTGATAGAGCAAACCCTGAGATAGTGAGCTATCATGTCTGGGATAAAGAATCTCACAAGAAACATACTGAGATGTTTAAAGCGCTTCTGACGTTTTGGAAGCTAACAAAAAACTATGATCCAAGCGAGGATATAAAATGAGTATTAATCAAATGGTGTTTACAGGCAACTGCGGAGCAGATATGGAAATCCGCCATACCCCTAAAGGTGTTGCTATTGGAACTGTAAACGTGGCGGTAACGTCAGGATGGGGTGATAACAAGAAAACTACATGGGTAAAATGCACCATGTTTAAAGAGCGTGCTGAGAAGCTAGCACCGTATCTCACAAAGGGAACGCCAGTAACAATGTCTGGTGAGTTTCAGATGGATGAGTGGACTGACAAGGAAGGTAATGCACGGCTAACCCCAGTATGCATGGTCAGGGATGTTCACTTTGGTAAAAAACAAGAGGGCGCTGCGCCACAACAACAAGCACAAAAGCCGCAGCAGAATAATAACTTTTTAGAAGACGATATTCCGTTTTAGGAGATTAAAATGACTGATAAAGAAAAGGCAGTAAAAGACGCGCACCGCTACGCTGACGAAGCTATAGCTGTTGCAAGGAAGAGAACCAGTTTTCTTCGATCTAAGTTTAAGCACTGGTCAAACAGTGAATGGCGAATGGTTACAAAAGGCGAAGCGCTAGGTGTGGCAGCCATCATGTTGTTGCTACTTTTTGTAGGATAATACCCCTATGACCTATGGGAATCCTCTCCCTATGTGAGCCAGCTTGATGCACTGGTGGTCGTAACGCATCATTACCTAAAATCATATCTAATATAACCAAATAACACTCTTGACTCCTACCTATCTACACTATAATCGCGCCTCAATAACTGGGGGTGCAATGAACTACATCATATTATTTACACTGCTGTCGCTAACTTTGATAGCTATAGACGATATAGCTGGTCGAAGACCGATAGAAAAGTACAAGGTAGAGAAGGGGCAATAGCCCCTTTTTTATTGGGCTACAGCTTAACTTGGAAAAAAACAGCACAAAAAGTGATGCAAATTGTGCCAACTTACTTGCAAGTAACAGTTACTTCTGTATAATAGATGCCATACACACATAAACGAGGATATACAGATGAAGACTTTAGAAGATACTAACGCTTACAAATCATTGTTTAATATTGCAAAGGCTCTGCACAATGATTATGGGTTTGTGCCTTATGAGGCTATTTTTAAATCAGCTAAAGAGCTATGCGAATCAGAAGGTTTGTTTAAGCACCAAAGAGCAGCAATGTGTCTTGACGTTGTTCAGACTTACAACTGCCAAATTAAAATCAAATAATAAAAGGGGTGATGAGAATGAAAAATCGTAAAGTAAGAGCAACAACTCTTTGCAAAAAACTAAACGCAGCGTTCCCTAACATTAACGCTGTTCCCTACAATGAATTTACTGGTGAAGATAAGGTCGAGCAAGACGGCATCTGGTTAAAGGGCAGCGAGGATTTAGACAAGGATGGGCTGCCTTACTTTGACTACTGGAGCATGACTGGCAGCCAGTACCATGAAGGTGTAGAGGCAATGGCAGATAAGCATGGCTTCTACTGTGAGCCATACGATGCAGGCACATTGATGCTATGGAGACTGTAATGAAGACTCAAATTTTCGGTGATTTAATAGTGCAGCTTGAAGATGACTGGGATGGCTGCATGGCTGAGCTAGAAGACACGCTAAAGGATGTAGCGGTTTACTCATGGCTGAAGGAGCATAAAACGTGGTTGCACGATATGTTTCCTGAGTGCGCTCAGTATGATGTTGATATGCTGCTGGAGATTCTGTACGCAGATGGTACTGATGATATGTTTGATACTGCAATGGCTGGCAGTCGTGACAGTTACGCTGCCGATGAGGGGTACAGTGAGAAGGACAACCCTGAGATGTTTTATGAGTGCTTGGCAGTGCCAAACTTCAAAGAGTACGTTGGCAACAAAAAGGTATGTTTTGGTAAGGTCTATACTCTGGCAGAGGCGTTTAGAGATTCTATCTATCTCTATCTGGAGAAAAGGCTTGAAGATGAAATCCTTAATGAGTTTCACAAATCCGTTCACTAGGAGAAGGTTATGACACAGCAAGAAAGAGTTTTAGAGTATTTGCAGGAAGGCAAGAAACTAACGTGCCTAAATGCGTTTAATGAGCTGGGTATCACACAGGTAGCAGCTAGAATTTATGAACTGAAGGAAGAGGGGCATGATGTTAAAAGCAAACGAATTAAAGTAACCAACAGATACAACGAGCAGTGCAGCGTATCTGAATACTTTATGGAGAATGACAATGTCAGGTAAAGGATCAGCGCCAAGACCTATCCCAGATCGCAAATCTTATGAAGATAACTTCGATGCCATCTTTAGCAAAAAGTCTGAGCCGAGACCAAAAGCTCAGCTAATGCGTGAGATGAGAAGCAGAAGAAAAAGCGAAGGCTTAAAAGAAATGCGAGTATGGGTTACGGAAGAGCAGGCTGTCGAGATCAATTTGCTATTAAATAAATAGGTGTATACTGGTGTCAAATCTTAGCGGAGCAAGCTATGACGAGGCACTTAGTAATACCAGATACGCAGGTAAAACCAAATCAGCCTACTGAACATTTGCGGTGGGCTGGTTTGTATGCAGCAGAGAAGAAGCCTGATGTAATCATTCATATTGGCGATCACTGGGATATGCCCAGCCTCTCAAACTGGGATGTAGGCAAGAAATCATTTGAGGGTCGTAGGTACAAAGACGACATCAAAGCTGGCTTAGAAGCTATGGAAGTGTTCCTAGAGCCTATCAGGGAAGAACAGAAGCGCCTAATAAGCAACAAAAAGAAACAGTGGAATCCACGCCTAGTATTCACTATAGGCAACCATGAGCAGCGCATAGAGCGCGCTATCGAATCAGATGCAAAGCTAGAAGGGCTGATAAGCTACGATGATCTACAGCTAAACGATCTAGGCTTTGAGGTGTATGACTTCCTTCAGGTGGCGGTAATAGACGGCATTGCTTACTCACATTACTTCACATCAGGCATTATGGGCAGGCCAGTATCCAGTGCTAGGAATATGCTTACCAAGAAGATGATGAGCTGCGTAATGGGTCACGTTCAAGACAAGGATATTGCATTTGCACGCAGAGCTGATGGTAAAAACATACTAGGGTTGTTTGCAGGCATATATTATCAACACGATGAAGACTACCTAACCGCACAGACTAATGGTTCATGGCGTGGTGTATGGATGCTCAATGAGGTAGATGATGGTAGCTGCGAAGAGATGCCGATAACCCTTAACTACTTACGCAAAAGGTATGCAGGGTCATGAGCGCATTAAAGAAACAAGAGGGTGGTAAGCATTACGTTATGCCTATCCAGCCTATTGAGTACATAACTAAAAACAAGCTGCCATACATTGAAGGCAACATAATCAAGTACGCAACACGCCACAAAAACAAGAACGGTGCTGAGGATATCAAAAAGATTATCCACTACTGTGAGTTACTGTTGGAGTTAGAGTACGGTACAAAATAGGGTATAATCGGGCTTATGATTAGAGTTACTATTGATGATGACATTCATGAAGCCGACCTAGAGTTGATTAACGACTTTGCTCAGGCTATCTCAGATCGGGATGCAACCTTACTGGATGAGGTGGTATACTTAGCTAAACAACGGCTAGAAACAACCTATGAAGAGTATGACGTAAACCTATGAGACCTAGTAAATACACAACTGACTTAGGCGATGACATTTGCAGACGTTTAGCAGCTGGTGAGAGTGCAAGACAAATCTGTAGGGATGATGCTATGCCTGCTATGAGTACGTTGATGAAGTGGCTTACTGATAGTGACAAAGTGACCTTTTCGGAGCAGTACGCGCGCGCAAGGGATTGTCAGGCTGATTACTACGCAGATCAGATTGTAGATATAGCTGATGAGCTGTCAGAAGCAGCAGAGGCAAGTGAGCTAGCTAGGGCTAAGTTACAGATAGATTCACGCAAGTGGAAGGTAGCTAGAATGTCACCACGTAAGTATGGTGATAAGCAGCAGATAGACCATACATCTTCAGACGATACGTTTAAGCCGACAGTTATCAAACTGGTAGCGCAGTCTAATGAGTCAGACTGATACAGTAGAGATTAATCTCCCACCTAAGATTGTTGATCTGTTTGAGGGTGAAGCCAGATACCGATGTGCCTATGGTGGCCGTGGTTCAGCTAAGACACGATCATTCGCATTGATGACAGCAGTACGTGGTTACCAATGGGGTATGGAAGGAAAGCAGGGTCAGATACTCTGTGCAAGGGAACACCTTAACTCACTTGATGAATCATCCCTAGAAGAGGTCAAAAGCGCCATTAGAGGCGTTAAATTCCTTTCTGACTACTATGAGCTAGGTGAGAAGTACATACGCTCTAAAGACGGTAGAATCAATTACGTGTTTGCTGGTCTCAGACGCAACCTAGACTCAATCAAATCTAAAGCACGTATCATCCTATGCTGGGTAGACGAAGCAGAAGGTGTGTCCGATAGTGCATGGCAGAAGCTAATACCAACTGTACGTGAAGACGACTCTGAGATATGGGTTACGTGGAATCCAGAGACAAAGCACTCAGCAACGCACAGACGGTTCAGGGTGTATCCACCAACTGATATGAAGATCGCTGAGATTAACTGGCGTGACAATCCTTTCTTCCCAAAGGTGCTAGAGAATGAGCGCCTAGAAGACAAAAAGAACAGACCAGACCTGTATGACCATATCTGGGAAGGGCAGATGCTCATCCATGCAGAGGGTGCATACTTTGCTGTAGAGATGCGTGAAGCTACACATAATGAGCGTATTACCAATGTGCCATATGACCGATCTCTTGGCGTTGTAACGGCTTGGGATTTAGGGGTAGGCGATAGTACCTCTATCTGGTTTGCACAGATGGTAGGGGCTGAGGTGCGCCTTATAGACTACTATGAAAGCAGCGGTGTAGGTCTAGACCATTACGCTAGGGTATTAGGTGAGAAGGGCTACGTATACGACCAGCACATACTGCCACATGATGTAAGGGTCAGGGAGCTAGGCACTGGTAGATCACGCTTAGAGACATTAGATGGTTTGGGGGTGCGACCAGTACATATTGCCCCGCAGCTTAATGTTGATGATAGGATACAAGCTGTCAGGTCATTGATACCACGCTGCTGGTTTGACAAAGAGAAGTGTGAGCGAGGTGTCGATGCTTTACGTCAATATAGGCGTGAATACGATGAGAAAGGCATGACATGGCGCAGCAGACCATTACACGACTGGACAAGCCACTGTGCTGATGCAATGAGGTATCTAGCCATAGGTTACAAGGAGACAACCAACTGGGGTGAACCTATTAGACGAAACCTTCAGGGAATCGTTTAAAGGTGGTATAATCAGCCGTTAATTAACAGGGGTGTTTTATGAGTCTATTTGGTTTAGGTAAGCGTGGCGAGCAACTAGCAAAAGGGTTAGTTGATCTGATAGATAAGCCAGTATCTGCCAAAGAATATATCCAGCAAGGCACAAACCCTGATTTCTTGATTAAGCAGGGCTTATTAGCGCCAGAACAAATCAACAACATCAGAGCAGTACAAGGCGCACAAAATCGTTACCTAAAGCATTCCATCCAGTCGCCAGAGTTTATGATGCGCGAAATGGGATTCCAAAATAACCCTACTGTAACATCTCAAGTGCCGCAGCCACCACGCAACATCATCATGCCAGAAGACCTAGAAGGTATGGTCTTAAAGTCACATCTTGGCGATAGAACGGTTACAGATAAAACAATTGAAAGCATAGGTGGCGTTGATCTTCCTGTGCCAGTACAAAGTAGAGGTGGCGTTGGCTATGGCAGCAGCCCATTAACGCCTGAAGGTAATTACTGGGGTTCTAATCTTGGTGCAGCAACCTCATTGCAAAACGCAGCAGAAGGGCTTGAGGAGATGCTTGATAAGCCAGTAGCAGGCGTATATTCTGCTATGGGAAGAGATGGCAACTTCTTCAACCAAGCATTTGCTGATGCGCTGCAGCAACAGGTGGATGCTAAAGACCTGCCGCAAGAAGCTATAGACCATTTTGATAACTCTATGAGAACATTGCATGGCAAAAAAGACTGGGTAGGGCTGAGACATCCAGATGCACGCAAACAGCTATTAGGCACAGACGGCTACCCGCATAAAGGCGCTGGCAACTTGCGTAGTGCGTATGTGATGCAAATGGATAAAGCTGCTTACAAGAATCAAGGTTTCCCTTTATTGCAGCCGTTAATGAATGAGCTAATAGAGCCAGAGCTGGCTAATGTAAATGTGGGCGACTCTGGTTTTATTATGGGGCAAATTGGTAAAGACTTTGGATTGTCGCCAAATGCAAATCATCCATCATACACTACTGGCATAATGGGGAGAGAGATAGGCGGCACACCAGTAAGCCTGCCAAGTAGGATTATGTATCCTGACGCTTACAAGATATTAGACCAATCATTAACTAAAGCTGGTGAAAAATACACTGCTGCACAAATGATTAATGCACTCGCGGTCAGGCACGATATGTACCAGATAGCAACGCCAGAATGGGTTGACAGGGCATCTGAATGGATAAGAAAAAATCCTAAAGGCACTGCAAATGCGCTGCTGGTAGCAGTAGGTACGCCAATAGCTTTAGGGTCATCAGAAGAAACTCAAGCAGCAATCATACCTAAGTTATCTCAGGCAACGCAGCGAGGCAATACATTCGCCACAGCCAAATCAGCCAGTGATTACTTAGACAAAAAAGGAGCTACTGGCAAGTCTATTGATTACGGTGCAGGCTTTGGGTCTAATGCAAAACAGCTAGGCATCATGGATACATTCGAGCCATTTGCCAGAGAAGGGTTTGACCCAACATTTTCAGCAACAGGCGACATACCTGAAGACACTTACGGCAGGTTAATAAGCACTAACGTATTAAACGTAATACCACCTGAAGCTCGCGCAGAAGCTGTTAAAAATATTGGCAGCATACTAGAGCCTAATGGCACGGCTGTTATACAGACACGCTCTGCAAGCGCTGTAAACGAGCTGAAGAAATCTAAGACAGCTATCCCACAGGATGAGCCAGCATCATATCTAACACGCGATGGAACATATCAGAAAGGCTATACGCGCGATGAGCTGCAAGGATACGTGCAAGGCCTACTAGGCGATAATTTCCAAGTGGAGAAAGTACCAGCAAAGGACATACCTAACGGCTCAGCTATATCAGTTAAGAAACTACGTGGTGTTGCATTGCCTACAGCAGTGGCTGCTACAGGTTTACTAGGCGGTCAGGAAGAGGCAGAAGCAGCGCCATCTATGCTCAAGTCAATTGCTCTAAATGCAATGAGTGAAGTTACACGTAAAACACCAACATCTTATACAGGCTGGAAGAAAGCCCTTAACAAGGCTGGCGTAAAAGATGATGAGCTAAAGCAAATGGGCTTTAAGCAGGAGTTTGAGTATCGTCAGCGGTCACAAGATATTACTAGGAAAGAGGTAGAGGACTTCCTAGCAGAGAACCAATACAACATCAGGGAAGAGACACTAGGGCAAAGAAAAGAGTTTGGTGACGTTACACATGACGAGAACCTCAATGTTTACACAGCACACTTGCCAACAGGATATAGAGAGGAATTTCATACTAAGCAGCAAGCTGAAGATTTTGTGGCACGCAACCCAACAACAATAAATGATGCACAATACGCACCATATACACTCACAGGCGGTAACAATGTTAACTACCGTGAGATATTGCTGCTAGATGGCGTTGAGGCAGATAAGTATGAGGGGCTAACAAAGCAGATAACAAAATTAGAGAATGAAATAGCGAAAGGCATAGGCAAGCCAGAGGGCTATTTGGCGAGAGATGCGATTGTTGATTTGGATGAGGGCAGCGAATTTTACGAGCCTCATAAGAGACTAACGGAGTTAAGAAAAGAGCGCAATGATTTAGCCCAGCCATTTATTCATCGGCATTACGATGACAAAGAAAACATACTGACACATCTACGTGTCGCTGACCGTGACCTAGAAGATGGCAGCAGCACCTTGATGGTTGAAGAGATACAGTCAGACCTGCATCAGCGTGGACAAGAGGTTGGCTATGCTAAGGCGCAAGACCTAAAGGGAGTAGAAGACCAGCTTGAGCAAGTAAATCAGGCAATAAGCGGGTTGAAGGCTCGCACTGGCAAGGATATTGATGCAGAGTTTGATAGGTTGCTTGATATGAGGGACAGGCTAAAAGCAAAGCGGCTATCTACCATGAAAGCTGTACCTGAGATGCCGTTCAAGTCTAATGACAAGTCTAGCTGGTATGACGTAGCATTTAAGCGCTCATTGATAGAAGCGGCTGAAGGCGATTACGACAGCATATCATTTTCTACTGGTAAGCAGCAGGTAAACAGATATGGCGAGTCAGCAGAGGGCGGTGTAAAAACATTCTACGATAAGACGTTGCCAAATCACATTAACAAGTGGGCAAAACAGTATGGTGTAAAGTTGCAGCGGAAGCCAATCAAGGTTGGAGAATATGAATACAGCGTAGATTCGTATGATGACGGAACATATTATGTGCGTAACGATGAAGGCACAACAATAGAAGATTTCGATTCGTATTCCGATGCTTTAGAGTACGTAAGAAATAACACCGATATAGATGATGTTTACACGCTAAAGATACCTGAGAAGATGCGTGATGATATACGCAAGAAAGGTATGCCATTATTTGCACAGACAGGATTGACTATTGGGGGTGCAACAGCCGCAAGTGGGCTGTTATCGCCAAAAGCGCAAGCCAACGAAGCAAGAACACAGGGTTTGTTGCAGAACATGGCTAGCCGTAGAGACATAGCAGAGCGCGCAGGTGCAGTGCCTGACCTCACAGCTGGGCTACTTGAGCAGACTGGCAGAGACATTATAAACTTTGGTGCAGGTGTTATAAATCCTGATTACGGTGACATTGCAGAAGGCGGGATGTTCCCAGTAACAGAAAAGGGTGAAGCTGCGCTTACAAAAGCTGGCGAAGTATTCATGGATAAGGTAGCGCCCACACTGGTTAAAGTCGGCAGGGGCTTGCTAGACGATCAGCCTATGTTTGGTGGTACATTGCGCGAGCAGTTAGGCATGGTCAGAGATCAGTACAACAAGCTGCCAGAGGGCGTTAGGGAAGAGGTTACACCGCGACTAGGTTACGCTGGACTGTTAGCCTTAACATTGTCACCAGCTGCTCAGCCAGTTAAAAAGGCAATTAAAAAGCGCAAAAAAACTAAACAAGAGTGACAGGTCTAAATTTGTTATAATCGCATGATAACTGGAGCGCAATAATGGCAATATCTACATATGACACACTGAAGTCTGGCATTGCAGATTTCTTAAATCGTGATGACCTTACAGGTGTTATACCAACATTCATTGATATGGCACAGGGTCAGATCAACCGCGATGTGCGTCACTGGAAGATGGAAAAGCAAGTTAACCTAACTTCAGTTAGTGCTGGTGCATATTCGCTGCCAGCTGACTGGCTAGAGACAAAAGATTTGAAGTTTGCGCCAGATTTAATTGGGGCTACTAATGATACATACACAGTAGAGTACATTTCACAAAACACTTTTGACGAAAGAAAGCAAAACAGCAATGCACTAACAGGAGACCCAAAATATTACACGCTAGTTGCAAATGCAGGCGTAATGTATGCATACCTTTTTCCAATTACTGAAGTGACCGATGACAATGTAAAAAACTTGTTGATTTTAACTTATCTAGCAGAAAACCAGTTAGATGAAAGCAATCAGACAAATTGGCTAATTACAGATGCGTCTGACGTATATTTATATGGCTCGCTAATACACGCTGCTATCTACCTAAAAGATGACGAAAGACTAGCGTTATTTACCCAGATGTACAATGCAGCAGTACAGAGAGTTAATGCGTCATCTGACGAATCTGAATACAAGCACAATAGACTGCGAACTCGTAAGCTAGGCTTAGATACAAGCCGTTCTAAACAACCAAATCATGTACGCTGGAGCTAAAATATGGCAACTAACACTACACAGTATAACTTTCAGAAGCCAGAGGTAGGCGCAGACACAGATGCATGGGGCGATATGCTTAATGCTAACTGGGATTCTACTGACAGTTTACTACGTGGCGCTACAGCGTTATCAAACATTGGTATTGGCGCAACTAATACAACGATTCCCTTAGTGTGTAATGCAGCGTCAGCAACTGACATCACAGCTACGTTTTCAGGTAAAGTGGGTATAGGCACTACTAGTCCTACTGAAAAACTACAAGTTAACGGAAACATCAAGATAGGTGATTCCCATATAATAGGAAATGATGCCTTTGATAACTTAACTCTTATATCATCAAGTCCTGAAGGTATTGTTTACGGGTCTAATACAGACCATATAATTAAAACGGGTTCTACAGGGCTTGATGCTACAGGCACTGAACGTATGCGTATTGCCGCGTCAGGTAAAGTAGGTATAGGTACTGATAGTCCACAAGCCCTTTTGCATGTTCAAGATACATTAGGCAGTCCACAAATAAAAATTAATAATGAGGGTACTGGAAGCGGCATAGCTAGTTTGATGTTTCATGGTGGTGGGGCTGGTAATCCTACTAGCATTATTCAATCTGGTGGCGCAGATTCAGGAAATGTAGGGATTATCTTCAAGCATGGTAACAATGGCTCTGAAACTGAACGTATGCGCATAGACTCATCAGGTCGTGTGGGTATAGGTACTACTAGTCCTTATGTTAAAACTGAAATAATTGGCGGTGACTTGGCTGTAGGTGGCGGGGCAGGAGCTAGTAATTTAGGTTTAGAAATAAAAGGCGTTCCACTTTCAGCAATACCTTCAGCACAGGTACGTGGCTACATAGCCACAGCAGATAGTGGGATGGGTGTAGCAGGGGATTTGTTGATTGCTCCTAGAACGAGTGTAAACGCGAGCGTTCGGTTTATTACAGGAACATCTCCTGCAGAACGTATGCGTATTGACTCATCAGGAAACGTAGGTATAGGTACTGCTAGTCCTGACGAAAAACTAGTTGTTAAAGGCGGCACATATGCGGCAAACCAAAGTGGCGGCATGGCTTTGCAAATGGGGGATGAAGGCGGCAGTCATTGGAAAGCGCGATTTAAAATTAAAAGCGATGGCTCAGGTGTTCCTAGAACAGTTATAAGCGGTGTTGGTAATAACTCAGGCGGTAGTATTGATGCTATAAACATAAGCAATACAGGAAACGTAGGGATAGGCAATACTAATCCTCAATCTAAATTGGTCGTACAGGATACCAATGCATGTAAATCAAAAATAGTTGCTACGGATGGCGGTAGTCAGCCTTCTGCAACTGCACAGTTTACAATGCAAGGGTACGGGGGTAGGGGCGCAGGTATATTTATAGAAGATAGTAAACTATCTACTTCAAACCCCAACGACAGAGCATGGTTCATGGGAACAGGTTATAGCACAGCTAACTTTGGGATTGGTTACGCGGCAGACGGTGTTAATAGTCATTATTTAGCGCAGAATATGCTGACGGTTGACACATCAGGTAATGTAGGTATAGGTACTAGCTCGCCTAATGATTCGCTACATATAGCCGACGCATTTCCTAAAATACTAATGCAAGATACTGATGGAACTAATCAGTATGGAGAGTTTTATCATTCAAATGGCACAACAGCTATATCAGCAAGA
>Ga0181387_1000018_pt1 | contig 34542 bp, 30 predicted proteins | sample 10SPOviralmetaG_FD_130119 | JGI IMG/M metagenome (GOLD analysis project Ga0181387, IMG submission 130119) | Marine viral communities from the oligotrophic San Pedro Time Series (SPOT) site, San Pedro Channel, CA, USA - 10 SPOT_SRF_2010-04-27 | ecosystem: Environmental > Aquatic > Marine > Strait...
TTCAGAACCAAACTCGCCACTGTTATCTGCTAACACATCTGATAAAGCGTTTAAAGCTTCTTCATAATAAGCAGCGTCTTTTACAAATTTTCCATCTGCATCTTTTTTAGTGTAGCTACTTTCTAATCTAAATATAACTTGAGCATGTAAATCAGGTTGAGATTTTTCCATGTAGTCTAAAAGCTCTTGACCTTTTATATTTATATCTGTTTGTTCTATAAATCTTTGCTTTACATAAGGATGCAAAACTTCATGAGCAGCAATGCCTGTTCTCATTTTTTCTATAGAAGCATCTTTATCTATAATAATAAAATTACCTTCTGATACACCATCAAAACTTCCGTCGTTTAAAGCTTCTGTCACTCTAGCTAGCCTTTCTTTTTTATCTTTTTCTTTAAGTCCAGAGTCTTCTAAAGCCCTAGCATAAGCTATAAGTATTTGTTTATTTTTATCTTTACCTTCGGCAATTACAAAATTAATATCTTTAGTAATAAACTGATCAGCAAAAGCTTTAGCGTTTTCTAAACCACTATCAAAACCTTTAGTATATTGTTCTTTAAAATAAAGTTCTTTACCTTTTCCTTCAATTCCTTCTGTGTTAACTTCTCTAACCTTATCATAATAAGATTGTTTTTCTTCTTGCGAAAGTTTATCCCATTGTTTATTAAGATTAAAAAGAGAAGCTGACTGCATTCTTGTTGAATACATTTGATAACCTAAGTTAAACTCTTGCTTTAATTGATTAAGTGTTTTGTTTTTTAAATTATCTAAAGAGGCGTCTTTATTAGTTAAAAGACTTTCTCTTGTTTCCATTAACTCATTAAATTTATTTCTATACTTAGTTTCTAATTGTCTTAATTGAACTGGTGTTATGTTAGGGTTCATAGAAGCTTCTTGAAAAGCTCTACTGTTTTCTCTAATTTTATAATTAACTTCTCCTATTTCATAAGCTTGTTCTAAAGTTAAATCCGTACCTAATCTATTTAAAACATCTGAATCTAATTTAAATTTCTCACTTTGCAATTCTTCTATTAAAGCATTAACCTCTGGTGTTCTCATAGGAAGAGGTATATTAGTTATATCTAAACTAGAGTTTTGAGCTAGATTAATACCTGTTAATTCTTTAAATGCTTTAAGGTTATTTTTTAATTTTGCTAAATCTGCTTTAGTATAAAGCTCACTTGCTATAGCTTGTTTTATAGCCGCTATACCGTTTGTACCGCTTATAGCACCACCCATTAACGCTCCTTTAGCATAAACTTCTAAGCCTCCAGTAAAAACACCTTTGAATTTTTCTACACCTACAGCGCCTTCTGGAAATAAATTTTTATTTTGATCTAAAACATATATTGAAGACCAGTTTTGAATTGCGTTTGTACCCCATTCTGATAATCCTTCTCTGTTTAAACCAGTGGCCATTTCTTTACCAGCAAAAACTATAGACTCAGTAATAGTTTGTTTAGGTATCATCTTTAAACCTTTCTTTGCTTGCTTCAACAGTAGCATTGTACCGTATTTTTCAAACATAACTTCTGCAATTCCATCAATAAATTGTTTAGTTAGTTTTTGTCCAGGAGTAATTTTTAATGTTTTCTTATCTTTCTCTATTTCAGACTCTAGCGCCATAATAGAAAAAGGATCTTCAGCTGTTTCTAATTTTTCTAAATTTTGCTTTAAACGAATCGCTGCATCTTTTTGATCTTTAGCAACCTCTAAACCAGCGCTACCTGCTCCACTTAAAAAAAACAAAGGAAGAGCTGCTGAACCAGTTAAAGCCATACTAAAAGAAGGTATAAGCTCTGTAGTACTTGCCGCCACCCATCTACCTGCGTCAGATGCAGATTTTATTTCGTCAATTTTTAAAGACTCTTGATATGTAGCTGTTTCCTTGTCGATACTTTTACTAAGATCTACTATTTGATCTTCGCCAAGTTGAGCTTGAATTTTCATCATAGGATTACCTGTAGCTCTATAAGATATTTCGCCAGATAATTGATCCATTTGATTTACAATATACATCATATCCACACCTATGTTTTTAAAACCAGTTCTTAACTGTCTAAGTCTGTTGTAATCCGCTCCAAAATTTTTAATAGCTAGTGGAGCTACGTCAATGTATTGATTAACTAATTTTTCACTTTCTTGTAGGTTTGCTTGAGATTCTATCAAGTTTTCAAAATCTGTAGTAAGATTTGTCCAACCTTCAAATGATGGAGCTTTTGCGTATGCTTCTTCGTTTGCTCTATAAGTATTAAGTTCAGATTCAAATTTTTTTGCTTCTTCAGGTAAATTTTTAACTGTTTCAATAGCCTGGTTTTGTAAATTAAAAGTCAGCGCTAATATATCATCTCTAGTTTTTTGATCTAAATCATTAGCAAACTCAGAAGATCTCCTTGCTTTGTAATCTGCTTTTCTTTGTGCATCAAATTTTAATAATTCTTCTTCTGATGCTTTTCCAAAATCTCCTCCTTTTTCATAAATTTGATATAATTCAAATTCTCTTTGTGAATCAAAATCTTTTTCAGTAAGTTCTTCTCTATATATAACGGTCCCGTCTTTTGTTCTTTTTGGTGAAGTATCAAATATATCAGAAAAACTACCTGTTGTTAATGTTTTTTTAATTTTTGCAAATTTATTTCTAAGACTACTCCAGTATTCTTGCTCAAGATTTTCTATTTCTGGAGCTTTAATATATTTATTATATTCTTCAAAAACACCAGCACTTCTTGCATTAGCTTCGTTTAAGTAATTAGGATTACCATTATTTTTTATATATTCGTTAATTTTTTCAGCAGAAGCAGCTAAATCATCATCGTCACTTACAGATATACCTTGCATTAACGCTTCAATACCCAAAAGTGGTATTAAACGTTCGGTGTCTTCAATACCTTTTGCATTAAATTTTGATAAATTAATAGCATCTAAACTACCCCAGGCAGTTCCTTCTGTTGAATTTAAACCTACTTGTGAAAGTTTTCTATTTATATTTTTGACAACATCTGTTTCGTCACCAGCTAAATCGCTAGCACTTACAAGATACTTGTCTAGTGATACCGTAGAAGTATTTACCGAAAACGGCTCCATAACGTCGGGTACATTGTTTTCTTTCGATCCCGCAGCTGCACCCTGAGTTGCTTTTGAGATCGGTTCTTTTTTTATTTCTTGACTTTGTTTTAAAACAGCTCCTATTAAAGATTTAAATTCTTCAACACTTTTGCCGTTTTTTTCAGCAAGTTCTATTAACTGAGATTCAGTGTATTCGTCACCTTCTCCTGTTACGTATATAATTTCTGCCATGTGTTTTTATTTAATTGTTTATTGCTGCTGCAAAAGCAGTTGTATCACCTAATGAAATAGCAGGAACTCCACCTACATCAACCCAAACATAACTACCATCATCAAAAGGATTTTTTCTATATGCTTTTAATTTATAAGCAGTTCCTTCATCATTTAAAAGCCAAGCTGCGCCCATGCCATTAATATTATTTGCTTTGATCATATCTACTCCTGCAATAAAACCTTTTATTTTATCATCTGGAGATGTATCTTTAGCGCTACTTTTACCTGGCCCAAAAGGAACTCCATCTTTAGAAGGCTCAAGCATTCCTGAGTTGTCTAGGTTTTCATAAAACTTGTCTTTATATCTTTGTGATAGTAAGCTTCTTTGATCTGTAGTAAGTGGAGTGTTTGCATCCCACATTTCATATAATCTTTCGTCTTCACCCTCAGGAATAAATTCAGTTCCATCAGCACGAACTTCTTTTTGTTTCATGAAATCATTATTCCAAGCTGTTGCCGCTACTGTAGGGCTTACTAAATAAGCAGATGCTGCCGTTTGTAAAGGTATATCTAAACTTGCTTTTATTTTTTCAATATCAACAACTTCTTGCATTTGGTAAATTTCTTTACCTGGAATAGCTGCTATTGGATTACCGTTTTTATCTTTGTCATATATTTGAATTTTAGCTAAAGGTTTAATAAAATCAGGATTTAATACTGACGTGTCTGAAACATATTCTCCCTCTACTAATTTACTTCCGTATAAACCATTTTTTTCTCCTATTGAAACATATGAATTCAAAGGTTTGTCAACTGGATTGTATAAACCCATATCCATTGCGTCATAAGAATTACTGTTTATAGTGTAAAAAGGAATTTCACCAATAGAATCAACTCTACTTGTAGATAAATTCCAACTATAAGTGTCTAAATCAAAACTATATTCTTGTTTAAAACCTGGCTTTATTACATTATTATTTTCATCATACACAGGAGCTTCAAAAGATTTAGCTTGAGTCACAGTATTTAAAAACATACTTAAGTTAGGATCTTGCGCGGGGTTTGTTTGACCTGGTTTTTTAGTGCTCCACTCTGTTCCATCAACACCTAAGTTTTCTACCATGTTTTTTAAATTATCTGGCATTGTAAGTATTTGACTTAGCTTGTAGTCTATTTCACTTATGTTGGCGTCTTCATTTTTTCTTGACTGATTTAATCTATAGTACTCTGTTTTTAAATCTTTTAATTTAGAATCAAGATCTACAACTTTACCAGTTTTTCTTGCTTCGCCAACAGATAAATTCCAAGCCGCTTCTGCATCTTTTATATCTTTATCAATTAAAGCGTTTTTTCTAGAATTTTCTTTAAGTCTTTGCTGTTCTAACGCTTGAAAAGTTCTCATTGAGTTTTGAAAACCACTAACTAGCATTTGGTTGTTTGCTGCTGTTTGATTAGAAGTTGACACATACGGTGTCACATTTTCGAAATTATATGCCATGTTATATTAGTTTAAATTCTACATCAATCTTAGAGTAATCTACTCTATCAAAACCATCTTTGTGTTTTACAACTGCCTCTGTTGGTATTTCATCTGACATAACCCCTTGATAAACACCTTCACCAAAGTTTTTATTTATATATTCAAAAGAATAAATATTTAAACCATTATTTGATTTACTTATTAGTTTTATATTATTTTTAAGTCTTCTATCTGATTCTACAACTGGAGTAGTAGGAGGCATTTTAGCTTTAGCGCCCATATAAGCACTACCTATTGCTCCAACTGCTGATATACCTGATGTTATAGCGTTTGTTTGATCTGCATTTGCTTGAGCTTGCGCTTGCGCGGCCATACCCATTTGTTGTGCTACTCTATCTATTTGTGAATTTTGCCTAGCTTCATTCATGTTTTGTGTAAATATAGAACCTTGCGCTTCTGACTGTTGCATTCTTTGTCCTTCAGATAACCCAATACCTTGTAGCCTTTGTGCTTCAGACATTTTTATACCTTCTAATCTTTCTTCTCCTTGTGCTCTTAGTTTTTCGTTTTGAGCCTCTTGTTGTTCTATACTTGCTGATATACCTTTTTTACTTTCTAACGCTGCTTGAGCTAAAGCTGTTGCGCCTCCAGCTCCTGCGCCTGTGGATCTAATTGCGTCTAAACTATTTGCTAAAGCTATATCTGCTTGTTCAGCTTGCATTTCGGCAGCTTGAGTTGCTACGCCTAAATTAGCAAACTGGTTACTAGCCATACCGCTTACGTCTGTTGCTAAACCACTTAAGTTAGTAATATTAGCATACGGGTTCATTATAGGATCTCTATTTTCTTCTAATGTTTTAAGTTCAGCTGCAAGTCTTTTTTTCTCTGCTCTTGCTTCTCTGGCTGCTTTTTTTGCTCGGCTTCCACCGATAAAACTTCCGATTATACTTGTGCCGGCGCTAATTATACCGGCGGCTACCATGCTCATATTATTTTATTTTTCTGTTTGTATTCTTCAAATGCTTCATACGTTTCGCATGTAAGCATTTTTTCTAATTTTTCTATATTTTTTTCATTACTAGGGTTTGGATGTACATTTACAAAGACTGAATCCTCTAAGGCATATATAACTCTTTTTGCGCCAGCTAAACCATTTACATAAGTAGGAGCATTGTAGGTTATAGTTCCGTTTTCATTTGCTATTTTAAGCTTACCTTTCATCAAAAACCAAGTTTGAGATCTATTGTGAATTTTACCTATAACAACACCACCTTTAAGCATAGACATTTCTCTTACGTATATGCCTTCTGAAAAAGAATGTGTTAATGGAAAAAAACTAGAATTACCTTTAACTACATTAGGATTTTTACTAGACAACAATTGATTTTCTATTTTAATTATTTTATTTCTAAATTCTTGCGTAGCTAGCGCTTGTTTTTGCACTGTTATTTTGTTCATTTAATTTAATTTTATGGAGCAAAAGTACTACTTACAGCAAACAACTCTTTTAATCCATTAGGATTTGTGGTTCCATCTGTTTTCATAGTAACTGTTGCATAATAAGCTTTTATACCTGATGATTGGTTGCCAAATATAACTTGACCTGGTAAAGCATTTTGTGATGTTGTTTGAGTGTTATTAGGAATAACAGCCATATATTTATTTTGTTTTCTGTCAAAACCAGCTCTATAAGGTATACCATTTTCTTCATAATACCCTTCTTTATAGCTATATATTTTTCTATACTCAGTATTTCCAGGACCTTCTACAATTGAATCAACATAGTTAATCCAATTACCACTAACAGAACTAAAACCTGTTTCATCAGAAAGAAAAGAAGTAACCTCCCAGCCACTAGTTCCTTCGTAGTTTATCGTTTGAAATGTTTTTACATTGTTAGGCGATGGGTTAAATACAAATTGAACAGACGAACTACTTGTTGAGCCATAAAAACTATTCCTAGTTTGATTAGTATAGTGTTTGAATATTCTACTATCGTCTGATTTATCTTTTGCTGAATAAAAACTACCTTGGGAACTAAACATTGCGTCTGGCTTATATGTAAAAAAGCTAGTCCAACCTTTTGTTCTTTCGTCAAAATTTAAAGTTTTGTATAAAGTTCCATCTGGTTCGTATCTATTAAGCGGCTGTATAGATAAAACATAACATTGGGTATAATTGTCAAAAGCGCCTAATACAACGCCTGTGCTAGTAATAGAGGATAACGTATCTCTAAAGAAATCTATCATACCGTAATTTGATATTTCTGTTATATTACCTCCAGCTAATCTTAATACTGCGTTTCTGTTTTTATCAACAAAATATTTCATATAACCATATGACGCGAATGATTCTGGATTTTGACTTATACCCCAGTTTCCTGCAATAGGCGTTATTTGTCCTATTACTAATTTACCTGATGTAGTTATTGCAGAGCCTTCAGCTGTGAACACAGCGTCTTTATCTATTAAAGCATTGTTAACTTTGCGTTCTTGAAATATAAGTAAGTTAGTATCTTCAGCAAATAGCTTTTGTATTGAACCACTTATTGGGTCTACACTTCTAGTTATTTCTTCTGCTACACTAAATTGATTTGTTTGATTAATACCAGTTCTTGAATTAAATATACCAGAGTATATAAGAGAGCTTCCTCTGCGCGTCTGGGCATCTTGTTCTTCAACTAAATAAGCTTTAACACCATAATCAGTGGAAGTATTATTATAACCCCCTCTAATGCGTGATTCTTCTATGTACCAATCTTCATCTGGGTTAGAAGTTTGTGGTCCTGTCCAGTCATAACCAAATGTATATGAGGCTAAATTTGTTACACTTAAAACCTGGTCAAACCTAAAAGAATCATTGTTTGCCAAAGCTGTTACCTTAGTAGGTAAAGTTATACCTGCTCCAGTTATAAACATGCCTACAGCTACAGTAAGTCCAGTGTTAAAATTAACAGCTTGACCAACCGCCACACTAGATTGAGTGCCGTTAGCCGTTCTTGTTATATTTATACTAGGTATGTAAGGAACGTCTGCTAATTTCTTCACATAGTATGAGTTAAAATAAGAAACTTCTAGTGTTAATGGCATATTATATTAATTACTTGTTTTTATTGATTATTACAGTGGACCAGTGCAAGCGCCACTTGAATAAGTAGCGTCTCCAAAGTCTACAAAGAAAGCAGCGGTACCACTACCAGCAGAGCATCCTTCGCCACTTATGTTTGTTGATACTACTCTATATTCTCCAGGAATACTAAAGTTTTTTGTATCACTGTCAGGGTTTCCGTTTGAAGCAGATAATTTTATAGCGTTTATAACATTATTGCTAGTGTCTACGGCTTGAGACCAAGTTGTTCCTCCTAAATTTCTGCGCTGTATTGTGTAATACACCTCTACTAAACTACTACCTGGGTTTAAAGTTGAAGTTAATGTTGGTCTTAAAAACATAACACCTTGTGTTAAAGCGCCTGTTGTAGGTGTTCCAGCCGCGGTATAAGAAGCTCTAGCATTATAGTTAAAGTTTGGTTGTGGAAAAGAAATGTTATTATTAGGGTTTGCTTGAGACTGAACTGTTATTGGCCAACTAAACGTAGGTGTTGATGCTGACGCTAAAAATACTGTTTGAAGACTTTTACCACAATCAGTAGGGGTTGAACCTTCTCTTCCTTCGCATATAACTCTATTAACATGTTGAACACCAACTGTAAAAGTTATAGAACAAGTAGTTGATAATCCTGCGCCGTTTGCATCTCTTACTCTTGCCACAACCGTGTACGTTGATAAATCTACTAAAACACTAGGATTTACAGTTAATACACCGTTAGTACTCATGTTAAATTGAGAATTAATTAAAGAGTAATTAGCTTGAGATGGATCTAAATCAAAAGTTAATTGTTGTGTTTGATTAGCGACATAAGCGCTTCCGTTTTTGGCCGTAAAAGTTTTTATTGTTGTTGTTGTTGATTCTATACCAGTTGGATTAGAACAGTCATCAAATATAGGGGCTACATTTTGTAAGGTAGCGACATAAGGCATGTAACTTGTATAAGAAACGCCTCCTGACGGTGTGTATATTACTTTTATAGTAATGTTATATATACCATTTGATGGTGTGCTTGCTGTACCAGTCCCATACCAAAAAGTAGGACCAGCGGTGTCTAAATCATAAGAAGCATCTAAACCTGAATAGGTCAATGTAAATAAACTTTTTACATCAGAACTAGCGTTATCTTGTGTAAAAGCAGACTCTAAGCTAACAGTTAATAAAGCATTATTGTCTATTGTTGTTCCGCCTCCTGTTACAAAACTTATGCTTTGACCTATTTTAGTATTAGTTTCAGCGCTTTCTGAAAAAGAAGCAGAAGAGCTAGTTAAAGCTGTAATTCCAGGTTCTTGCGAGTTTATTAAGTTGTTTAAAGTATTAAGTTTTCCTTGTAAAGATGTTTCCCAGAATATTTCTAATAAAGAATAAACTGGTTTAGTTTCCGCAACACTTAAAAAAGGCACCATACTTTGAATATTTGCAGCACCTAAAGCGTTTGCGTTTGTTATTGCTCCAACGCCACCTGGCACAGTAGGAACATCAATATCATTTAAAGCAACTTTTCCATTTGCAGTAGTATCTATTTTTATAGCAAAAGGATTTAAATCAGCATTGTAAAAAGGCTGAACTACCGGAGAAACTCCCCACGGTATTGATCCAATGCTTACAGGGGTAGCTGCGGAAGGTGTGCCTCCAACAGGGTTAGTATTAGCAGTACCAACTCGACCATAATCTCCTTGAGGAGCATTACTAACAAAAGGTATACCTTGTATCTCCATATCTCTAACCGTTGCTATAGATAACACTTCTTGATCTTCAAAACCTGGAAAGTATTGCTTGTTCCAAGGAGTGAATTTTAATGGATACCCATAAGGCCTATTGTTTCTGCCGTTTATGTCAGGATTGTTTACTCTAATATACAAAAGCTCACCACTGCTATATTCTGTATCTGTTGGGCCAACTTCTTGTAAATTTCTAGGAACCTTGTTTATATTATCGCTAAGTAAAACTGAAAAAGAAGTATCATTTTCATCTTCACTTCCAGCTATAGGTAAACCATTTACAAATCCTGGCAAATAAACATTGTAATATTCTTGTTGTTGTTGTTTAACAACCACCTTGTAAGAATACCACCCTAAAGGATTAGTTGTTGCGTTCCAAACACCAGGTTGTCCTGGAAAAGATGAACCAGTTTGAGTGCCTATAGCGCTATCTATTTTAACTTGCAACGTATCTCCTAGCCAATTAATTATAGGATCAGCGTTTTGTTCAGTGTATGTGTTGTAGTTAGAATAAATAGTAGAACCTTGAGTGCCATCTACATTATCGTAAGAAGATAATATAACATCTGATTGTCTTCCATATCTATCAGACAGCACAAAACCAACTTGATAGGTTCTATTTTGTTTTAAGTTATGATAAGGGTATTGAACAAAGTTGTGATTATATGGTCTTTTTTTATCAACTAAAGCACTAAAAGGTATTGAATCAGGACCACTATGTTTGTCTACGTAATTACCATATACAACTCTATTACCTATTACTTCTTGTGCTAAAGCTTTTATTGGTACTTTATCATAAACTCTAGTGGTTTGGCCTTGTGGTAACGTCTTGTATGGTTTACTTGAAGCATAGTCATAAGAATAATAATAAGTACTAACAGTGCCATTAACAGGATCTTTAAAAGGCAAGCTTGGAAAATTTGTTGATTGGTTTGGTAATGATGTAACATCTACAGTGTCTAATACTTTTACAGCTAAAGCGTCTGATTCTTTATATAATAAATCAATATCTGTTATAAGAAGTTTAGATACGTTTAAAGCTGGGCTTGAATAAGGCATAGGTGTTTTTAATACAATATTTTCAATATTGTTTTCAAACCAATTTAATATAGTAGACTTGTAAGCATTGTCCATGTCAACTGTATTAGTATTTCCTCCTGCACCAAATTCACTAAATTGTTTTGGTATAAACATTGGTTGAGTAAACGGAGCCATTAAAGAGTACTCATTGTCTTCAAACTTAAATCTATAACTAAACCTTACAAATTTATCTTCTAAAAAAGCAGCATCACCTCTCCAAGCATTATCATAATCTTGGTTTATTCCTATTTTTACAACGGCACCAGTAGCTGAAGTTATTGTTTTTGAAAAAGTTAATGTCCATTTAGTTTTAGTTGCACTAGCATAACTAGCATTAGCAGTAAGTATAGTTGTGTTTGAAGGTATTGTTGATGGATTAGCTGTATCAATTATTATGTCACCTGGTTTTGGTATTATGTCTGGTGAATCATTTGTAGAATCTACTAATATACTATAAATAGGACCAGCATCAACAGTTAATAAGGTTTTAATACCATTAGACAAAAGCTCTGATGTTTTGTTTGTCATTGTAGGTCTTTGCGCTAATAATTCAAAACCATTAGGCGCCGTCATAGGTTCAGACAGTGTTAAAGAGCTTGCAGTTGGATTAATAGCTATAACATAATTAGCTTTGTTCCATTGAGCGGATGGACTTGGAAATCCAGATGGAGCAATAACATCATATGGAGACACAGAATCACCTATTTTTATACCAGCAACATCATCAACATCAATTACAGTAACATTATTAACCGCGCCACCTTTTATATCAAATCTAACTCTATCTAAAACTATTATAGGTTCGCATGGTGCATACTTAGCTACAGATATTTGATCTTCATTTTGATAATGAGTTGGCGTTGTTATGTTACCTGGATTAGCTAAATCTATATTTATTTTTCTAGGTTGATTTAAATTATCAGTAAAAAATAATAAATCCTCTATAAGATTAACTCCTAAAATAGGAAAAGATTTATTAAAATTTAAAAATCCACCTGTTACTAAAGTCTTTTTTACATTAGTGTTGAGGTTTAGTTCATATATAAAATTATCAGCACTTGTAGATCTTACTCCATCTACATTGTTATAATTAGTAGCAAACAAATAAACTTTATTAGTTGTTTCATTTACATAATGACCTATTATAACTGCATTGTCTCCATTTAAACTAGATATAGAAGTGTTACCTAAAACATTTTCAAACTCACCGACGGTTGATCCTTCTGATCTACTAATCATTAAGTTTATAGCTTCTCTATATTCACCGTTAGGCAATAATCGAGAGTCAAGATCTTGATTCATTTTACCTTTTAAAAAGGTATTTTTAATTTCTGCCATGTATTAGTGTTTAATCCATTTAGACTTACCTCTCATAACTTGTATGATTTCGTCTAGCTTAATATTAGATAATCTTATTTTAGCGTTTCTTAATTTAGCAAATTTTTCTTTTTTATATCTTTGTACTATATACTCTTGAACGTTTGCTCTGCTTGATAATATAGCGTGGTTTAAATAAGAGTACATAGCGTCTTCTGCTAATTTAGGTATTTTTACATCTTCCTCATATGCTAAACCATCAGAAATATATTCTAGTATTATAAGTTTACCTTTTAAATCACTAGAAAAACTTATATTACCTTGAGCTTCGTTTATAGAAAACCAACCATTAACGTTCATATTAACAGGATCTCCTCCGTATCTTTGTCCATAGTTTTGAAAACCATATCCCCAGCTACTCATACCCCACCAGTCATACATTCCGTTATTCCAACTCATTGCAGCACCGCCGCCAGTAATAGCAGCAGGATTATGACCTTCCCATCTCTCTTGTGTTAATGAGCTGCCTTCTGTGTTTTCTCCAAACTGATCTTGAACAATTTTTCCTAGGTTATCTTGTATAGGCGTGTTAGATGGAACGCTACTTAGTTGAGTAGGATATATAGTGTGTTTAACACCAGCTGCATCTATCCAAGACATTTTTACGTAGTTCACATAATCTTGTGGTATTGGTAAAGATAATCCAGCAGGTATATTTAATTCCTGAGATTTAATACTTTTTAAAGTATCGTAACTAAATTCTTGTAATCCACGTTTAGCGTGAAATATAACATCAGTTCTTCTTACCTTAGGTATAAGTTTATCTTCGCCAACATAAGCAACCATAAAACCATTAATTAAATCTTTTAATTTAGTATATTCATAACCTCCATAATTATTTTCAACAGCTGATTGTTTTAATTGTACTTTAACATAAGTGTTTAAAGGTAGATTAGCTGGGTAAATAATAGTATTACCAATAACTTGGTAAGTTGTTATGTATTCTATCCATGTTCTACCGTTAGTACTTGTATATAGTCTAAAGTTATTTAAAGCAAAATCAGGATCAATAGGGTTCCAACTAGTAGCGCTACCTAAAACTAAATTTGTATTAAAAGTAGTTGTAACTCTATCTACAGCTGGAGATATAAAAAACTGCTGTGCACCAGCGTAGTATTGTACATTAGTTTCAGTAATTAAACCGCCATTAGGTGTAGACATATTTTAAATTTTAGAGTTTTGTTCTTCTTGCGCTATTTCTTGAGCAGCTACTTGAATGATAGTAGGATCATTTATTATAACTCCAGCATAAGCTAATATTCTAGTTATAACATTTGTTTGTTCTGACACATTTAACTCAAACTGAACTGATCCAGTTGATGAATATTCAAATTGACCTAATGTACCAGGTGAATAATTCCAAATTATTGGTTGTGGAGTTTTTAAATAAGAAAAAGTAATACCGGTAGTTATAGTAGTAGGATATACATAAATTAAATTATTCTCATACAAATATATGGGAAAATCATTAGTAGGTTGTGTTAAAGGAGAAAGTAGTATTTGTGTTATTTCGTTCCTTTGTGAATATTGAGTTAGTTGAATACCACTTGAATAAATAGTACCTAGTCTGTATATAACATCAGTAAGAGCTGCTCCGTTATAAGTTGTTGTGCCAGGTACTAAAGTAAAAGGATTAGTTCCAGTTGTTGTGCCGGTTCTTTGGAAGAATTGTAAATTTTCTTCAATATTTTTAACACGATTTGCATATTCCGTGTCGTTTTGTTGCATGCGATATTGTTGATTTAAATCGTCTTCATACTTTTCAAATATATTTAATTGCACTTGAGTTCCAACTTTGTTGAACTCATCAGGTGTCATATATCCTCTTTGTTGTTGGTTAAGTATTAATAAAACTGTTTTATATACAGTATCTACGTTTATCATGCTATTGTATTTGTTATAATATAAGGGCTCGGATTAACGAACCCTATATATTAGTATTACAGGTTAAGAGATCTTTTTCTCTATAGATTTATAAACTGCAACTCCTTCGTCTGTTTTAAACCACGCGGCTAGTGCTGTATATGGGTTTTCATCAAAAGGTACAGTCATTAACTTTTTACCATTTTTCTTCCATTTGAAAGTTTTTTGATCTGGTGATAAGTCAATTATTTGTTGTTCCATTGCTTTTAAACCAAAGTTTCTAAGCATCACGTTTTCATCTTGTGCTAACGCTATAAATGTTCTAGGTTCGTTTCTTGCGAAAATTAAAACATCTCTTCTTAATTCTTTAGAACTTAAATTCAAAACTTCTGATCCGTGCTCGACTCTTAATATTGCTTCAACTTGTTCAATTTCCATTTGCTTTGCAACATTCATAGCCATTAATTCAACTTCTAAATCAACTAATTCATCTTTAGCAATTTCTGCTGGTTTGAATTCGTTATATCTTAAACCATTGTCTGGATGATATATAGATAAAAGCTTTTGTAAAGCTTGGTGTTCTTTTGGAACCATAAGCGAGCCATCTCTAAACATTATATGGCCTAATGTAACCTCTCCTTTTTGTTCATCTTGGAAAGGAGTATTTTGATTAGTTGCATATCTTAAAGCTCTTTGCTCGTTTTTTTCAGGATCAAACCACAGTAAAGGATATTTATCTGTGTGTTTTGATTTTAGTGTAAATGTAACTGGTTTTCTATTTCTAGTTAAATAATAATTTCTAGGTTTTACTTCCCAGTTTTTTTCTGCCTCTACGGCGTTTATTTGTTTTTTTGTTAACATAATATAATATAATTAAATAATTGGTAAAAGTAATAATTACCCCCGTTGATATAACGAGGGTAAGAATTACATAAATATTAAGCAGTAAATAATACGAAATTATTTGCAGCTTGTACACATAAACATCTTTCTGATAAGAAGTTTACTTCCATTGCATCAAACGCAGAAGTAAATGCACCACCAACAGAACCTGTTAGCCATGATTTCATTCTTCTGTCATCAGCTTCAGAAGCTCTGTATCTTACATGTAAGAAAGGACGTCTAATGTTTGTTCCAAGTAACTGATCGTATACTGTAGATGTTCCAGCAGGAATCATTACACCATCAATATTGTCACCGTTAACAAAGTTAGAAGAACCACCTCTTGTAGATGCGTCGTTTAAATATTTCCATGAAGTTTTGTAGAAGTCATAAGAACCTCTTCTAAATCCAGAAAAACCTAAGTTAAGCGCCATTTCTTCAGAGTTTTCAAATACACCGTAAGATGTACCTCCAGCTCCGTAAGAGTTTTGTTGTGCTAACATGTTATCAAATAATAACTCAGTTTTTCTATCTAAGAACATCATGTTTTCTTCGATCGCTCCTTGAGAATCTAAATTCTCTAAGATTGTATCAAAGTCTTGCAATGATCCAGCATAACCAGAAAGTACGTTACCTCTTGCGTTTATAGCAGAGAATAAACCTTGTGTACCTTTTGCTGATATAGCAGCGCTAAATCCAGTAGCACCTAAGTTAGCAGCACCTGCAGCAGCTTGTGTACCAAAAGAGTTACCACCTAATACCTGAGCTAGTTCACCTTCAATCATACTCATTTCTAAGTAATCTTCAAAACGTAATCTAGTTTCAGATTCAGCTTTTAAATACCATAGGTATCCTGATTGACCGTCTTCAGTAGCAACTTCAATCCATCCAATTTGTGCAGTATCAGAACCAGATATAGCATATCTATCTCTAATAATGATTGGAGAGTTTGAAAATTGTGTAAAAGAAGGAGTAATGCTTTCTTCTACAACACCACCGTTACCACCTTGAGCAGCAGCAAGTCCAGAACCTTTAGCAAATTCAGAACCATAAACAAAACATTTTAGTCCTGTTATAGGAGCACCGTTAGCAGCAGCACCACTAACAAAAGCAGCGTCATAAGGATAAAGTTCTACTACGTTTGCGCCTAAACCACCAGGGTTTGTTCCAGCACCAGATCTACCAACAAAACAGTGAACAGCTCCAGCAGGGTTTGCAGGATCCATAACAACTACTGTCATGTTAGGATAAATTGTGTTAGTAATATTTGCAGCTCCGCCTGGATCTACATTTAAAAGTATACCACCAGCAGCCAACGTACAGTTGTCATAAGCGATGTGTAATCTATTTTGTTCTGACCAAATTACTTGATCAGATGTCATTGGCATTTCAGCACCAACCATTCTTAAAAAACCAGATAGAGTTCTATTTCCATATCTCTCTACTTCAGCTTCATAAACTTCAGGCAAATACTGTTGCGCGAAGTCAGCAAAATTAGCAGGTACCGCTCCTGCACCACCGTTGTTGGTCCATTGTAGGTAATTTCCTGTTGTTAATTGCTGTGATTGTGAAGGTACTAAACTTCCAAATTGAGGACTTAATATTCCCATAATTTTTAGTTTTAATTTTAATTGTTAAATTTACGTGTTTTAATTTTCAACTTTGAGCTACTTACACCTCCAACAGATTTAATTTTAAAACCATCTATAAACATTTCTCCTGACGATGTTTTTCTTACATTTGTGTCTGGATTTTTAGAAGTTTCAACAATGTTTTTAACACCGTCTGCTTTTCCTTGCTCATAAAAATGACTTATAATATTGTCAATGTTTTCAGCAGCGTACATAGCTTTGTGATAACCTTTCGTGTCCTTAACATTACCTTCTTTATCTAGGAACTTCCCAATAATATTGTTAATATTTGATTGATTTTCTACAAGTTTCTTCGGGTTTTTAACTCCATATCTATACTTTTTTTCTCCAACTTCGAAATCAAAACCTTTGAAATCATCAGAAAAAATTTGTTTAGTGTCGTTTAAAAACTTTTCGTGTCTTTGTTTAGCTAACTTTTGCTCGTCGTTGTATCGATTGAAAAAATCTACAGCTTTTTGTTGTTCTTGATTTACGCCCGGTCTTAACTTAATCTCGTCGTAATATTCTTTTTTCAAGTCTTCTAAAAAACCTTTAGCTTTTGCAATCTCTTCTTTTTTTGCGAGTTTCTTTTTGCGGATGTCTCGCTCCTCGTCTTCATCTTCATCATATTTGAAGCTATCTTCCATGATAAAGTTTATTTCTTCCTCGTTTAAATGAGGTTTTGCTTTTTTGTAATATTCTTTTAATAAAACATCGTTGTCTACATTAGTGTAATCAGCGTTTAATCTGGCATAATCATCTATTGTACCACCAGTTTCTTTCATAAAGTCAACTAGTTTTTCAATGTTTTCTGGTAATTCTATTTTTGGCGCAGTATATTCTAATGGTTCTTCTTTAACTTCTTCAGTTACTTCACTTATAACTACTTCGTCTTTTTCTTTAGTTTCACCAATTTTAACGGGCTCTTGTACTTCTGTGTCCAGCTTAACGCTATCTCCGGTTTGTTCGCCCACATCCACCGTCTCTGTTTCTCCGATTTGAATGGCATCGTCTTTTGGTATTTTTGTTAAATCTAATTTAGTAACATTATCAACAACCTCACCTTGAGTATTGTCAATTTTAGATAAATCTATTTTAGCTACATTGTTGCTAGGTTCATTAAACTGTTTAGGTTTAGTTTTTTTAGCTGTTTTAATTTTAAAGTCACCTTCCTGAGGCGCTTCTTGTTCTTTTGTTTCTGACATGATAAAATATTATATAATTATTAATAAAATTGTTATGGCTCTAATCGATCCATACCAAACCCACCCATATCTGGCGCAGGTTCAAAGTTTGTAGGCAAAGAGTCATTTTGTCTTTGACTAATCATTTCGCTTTGTTGCGTTGCTTGTATTTGAGTTCGTCTATCTTTACGATCTTCAATAAATTGTTCTTTTTCTCTTACAGCACCAAGTTGAACGTTAGCTAATTGTAAATCATAGCCAAACTGTATTTCCATTTCTTGTTGCTTAATTTGCGAAGCCATTTGCATACGTTGCATTTCCATTTGAGACTTAGCTTGATCGTGCTGCACTTGAGACTGTGTAATAGCTTGTTGTTTTTGAACTTCGGCCATAGCTGTTTTTTCTGCTGTTTGCGCTTGAGCAGCTGCTTGAGCTTGAATCATTTTTTCTTGCTTGGCTTGATCTTGCTTTTGTTTCTTTTTACGCTTAACCTTTAGCATATTATTGGCTAGCTTAAGATTTTTTATTTGACGTAAGTCTATAGCGTCCTCTAAATCTATACCTTGTGATTTTAATGCAATTTGAATGTTTTGTTCTAATTGAGCTTTTTCTTCATCATCAGGTTCAAGTTCTAAATAAATACCAAAATCGTGTAAGTTAAGTTTTGATACTTCTTTTAATGTTTCTGTATTATAAATAGATATGCTATTTAATAAAGAATTTAATGTTAATGGGTAAGATACAGAATCAGCTACTTTTAAAGAAATATTTTCACACGTTCTAAGTGTTAACCAAAGACTTGCGTCTAATATATGTCTAGTGGCTACGTTTGAGGCATTTGCAGCCATTTTTTGTAAACCAACTAAAGCATCTTTGTTAGGAGTGCTTGCGTCTCTAGCTTCATTAAGTCCGGTTACATCACGTATCATTTGTAAGTAATACTGATAAGTTTGTATTAAACTTTGTATTTTAGCTTGACCGCTAGAGCTACTAAGTTCTTGAATTGGAACTTTGCCTCTGTTTAATTCTCCTTCTTGAGTTAATGATCTACCTACTATAGAACCTGTTTGAAAATACATATTTAATGCTTCCGCTGGATTATAGTTTGTGCCATTACCTAAATCAACCTCTGCTAAACCATCCATGTCTAAGAATACACCGTCTGGTACTATTCTAGACATAACTTGCTGTAGTTTTAAATGTGTTAATTGAATCATGTCAGCAAAACCAGTTATTTTACTAACTAACGAATCAATTTTACCTAAATACATTCTAGGCGCGCACAATGTATAACTCATTTCGACTTTTGTAGTATCGGCTGTAGGTCTAGTCATATTTCTGGCTAACTCCCACTGTAACATTTCATTGTTACCTAAAACTTTAGCACCTTTGTATAAAACTTCTATAGTTCTTGATACTCTTTCAAACCCATCGCTTATAGGTGGATTAAATGTACTTGGTTTTTCTAATGCTTTTAAAAGACCTTGATCTGTTTGTTTTATTTTAAATACTTGGTCGTTGTAAGTTTTGTATTCAAAAAACAAAACCTGAACAGTGTTAGGATCATATGTTTGCCACCCAAAAGTTTGAGATCTATTACTAGGTGTTTGTTGAATTCTTTCTAATTGTTCATCGCTAATGTCTGGAAATTGTTTTTTAATTTCTGGTATAGTCATTGATCTAACTTCACCTACATAATATATATCTTCAAAATTAGGATCTTCTGTATAAGAATATACAACTCTAGCAGGATCAACGTAGTCGATAGTTATTCCATTTGCTTTGTTCCAATTTGTTTTAACAGCTCCAACACCTATGACTGTTAGATCATAATTAAATCTTTTCTTTAATTCGTCAAATTTATTTTTAGCTAAAACATTATTAATAACTTCTTCTTCTGCCATTTCTACAGACTGCTTATAAGAAAGCTGCATGTGAAGTTCTAATTCTTCTTCATTTTGAGGCAAGTCTTCGGTTTTGTTATTTGTTAAATCAATACCAAACATTTTTTTTACCTTGTCATCAAATGGCTTAGTTACTAAATCTTCTAATAATCCTTGAGCGTACTTAGTACGTTTTTGCATAGAAGAAGGATCTTGAGCATATGCTTTTATATCATAATTTTTATCTGATATACCATTAGTAACAATATCAACAAACTTAGAAACAACCGCTACTGGTTTCCAGTCTAAATTCATGTAAGACATGTCGCCATTTATTGATAACTCGTCTTTGTATTTTTGCACAGGTTGTTCTCCTCTTGCGTATAATCTTAAACTATGATATCTATTAAAAGAACTAGCAAATCTATTTCCTTCACCACCTTGTCTAAACCATTCACCTTGAATAGCCTCTGCAACTTTACGCCCGTATTCTAATGAATTTTTTTCTTCCTCGCTAACAACTTGGCTAGGGAAAGCACTATTTGGATTTGTGTATATATTCATTTATTTTATTATTTTTGAAATCGAGCCTTTGTTATTGTATTTTTTAAAATTTAAACTTATAGGGTTTCTTACAGTAGCATTTACAGGCGCGTATCTATTTTTGTTACAAGCCATTATTGCTAGTCCAGAACTAATAGAAGCATCGTGCTTAGTTCTATTGTTTATATCAAATTGTGCCCAGTCTTCTAATGTTCTTTGAAAATATAAATCTCCCCAAGTTTCACCTAAAAAACCTACCGCATCTTCTATGTAAGATTCTATAGCAGCAGCGTGAGCTTGCTTTATATCTTCACTTGAATTAGGTATTCCGCCTATTTCTCTTTCTGTTACAGATAATTTTGTATAAACTTTATCTGGCCTATTAATACTAAAACCTCTATATCCTCTTCTTTTAAAATGATATAATAATCTTGGTTTATTGTTTTCTGCTAATATTGGCATACCATAAAACACACAAGCCATTAAAACATCTTCAAAAAATATTTCAGCTGTTTGTGGTCTAGCTATATATTCTAAAAAAAAGTGATCTGGTGGCGCGTCTTCCATGCTAAACTTAGTTAAACCATGTAAAGAACCATTGGATCCTTTACCGTCTACCGTTCCAGATATATCGTAACTATCACAGCCAAAAGCACCTAAATGCTCATTGCCTGGGTATTTAATTCCGTTTTTTACTGTAACTCTATTTTGTAAGCTATAATTAGGAACCCATGTTATAAAAAATCTTCCATTTTTATTTGGTACAAAACTTACTCTTGTGTCTTTTATACCGTTGTCCCATGAAAAATTACCTTGAGTAACTAAGTTTTTATGAGATAAATCTTCATTATAATCTATTTGTTCGTATATTTTTGTTAAATTAAATAAAGACATTTTAGATTCATCTCTAAACGCGTGTTTAGTTGTACGAGGAAATTGTCTATAAAATTCATTTAATCCATCTTGATCGTTTTTAAGACCTTCTACCTCATTTTCCCAGTATTCAACAACCCCAAGCTTGATCGGTGTTCCATGAGGTCCATGCACTTTTTTTGATGGCGTGTCGAAGACAGGGTAGCCATAAGAATCAATGTATCCCTCGTAATTCCATTCCATAGGAATGAACAAAGAATAGAGTCCTGAACGAGTTTGTCCATTGGCATTTCTTTTTGTAACATCTGAGTCATCGTATAATTTTTTAAAGTTTCTACCACCTTTATCTAAAGCGTTTGACGTTGATCCCATCATGCATTTACCTATAATTCTAGAACCTAGCCTTAATGTGGTTTTAGTAACACGCCAATTGTTTTGTATATCATTAGGTCTTTCCCATTTACCACTTTCATCATGCACTAATAATCTTAGTTTTTCACCATCATAAGCATTATCACCAGTATTTTTCCAATCAATAGTTGTATCAAGACCTGCTAAATCTTCGTTTTTTTCTGTAGATACTATAGATCTTCTTGTAAACTTAGAGGCTGGTACACGATACGCTAGCTCTGTTTTAGGTCGATCCATACCGTCTTGTATTGGTTTGAAAAAGAAAGGATAGTTAACTGATATTGGCACTACTTTATCTGTAAACATTTTTTTAGCATCAGCACCTGATTTTGATAATATACCAAAACGAGCGTCAGTAGATATTGTAGCCATGTTTACAGTTTCGCCAGAGGCCATAAAAGAAAACCCTGAACGTCTGTTTTTTAAATAACACATGCCGTAGCATCTGCTATCAGCTTTGCATGCTTCCCAAAATATAAAAAATAATCTATTTGATTCTCTAAAGTCTGGTTGGCCAACGTCAATTTTTGACCATTGTAAATACATGTAGTGAGTACCTGTTATGTAAGTAGGTATGTTGTTGTTAATATACCAAAATCCTTCTTCACGTCTTTTAAATTCATCATCAATATAATCATACCATTTTTCTTTAAAATCGTCTGGATATTCTCTCCAGTCAAATACAGTTTTAATTCTATTTAATACTTTAGGGTAATCAAATCTAGTCCATCTGTTTTTTTCAAACTTATAAACATTATTTTCTTTAGGTAAAGCTATTTTTAAATTTTGTATTTCATAAATATCACCAATTTGTCCAGTTTTAGATATAACAATCATGTCATGATCATCATTATATCCATATTCCCATTTTTTATACCTATTCATTCGTTTAAGAATTTTAGGTTTTACATAATCAGGTAATATTTTATATAAAGTTTGCTCGTACATTATTTAGATCTCCCTTCAGCAAAGCCACGAAACGCAACTTCTTTTTTAATTTCTTTAGGCTTTTCATCTAACATATCTTGTTCTTCGTTAATACGGTTTAGTATTTCAAAAGCATCGAATATAGCTAATTTTTTTGTAGCAGCAGCATTTTTAAGTCTGTCAGCTGATATATCATCGTCTGAATCTACAATAGCTTCTTTAGCAACTTTAATAAGTTCCTCAACAGCTACGTGCCCAGCTTGGATTATATTCTTCTTCGTTTCCTTGATATTCATATTTAATTACAATATTATTAGATTTCATACAATATAACCTCTCATCGTCAACAATAAACTCCCACTCTCTACCAGGTTTAAAACCTACTAAGTCCCCAGGACGTATATCTAACGCTTCTAAGAAGCTATTACCAATTTTTAATATACCAATATGCTTTTGTTCAATATTAGCCGTTAAAACGTTGTTTTCTTTTATAGGTTTTATAAAACATCTATCTTCAACCGCGTTCCACTTGTTGTTTCTTTTGTATAAATATATTTGATCTATATTGCAAAAATATAAATCTTCTTTAAAATAAGAAGAACTGTTCCTTTGATTTCCTTTTTGATCATACCATCTTCTGAAAATATTATGATGTATCATAACTTCATCTCCAGGTTTTATTATAGTTTTAAACGCTAATGGCACTGATACTATAATAGCTTCTTTACTTACTAAATTGTAATCTTCTACATTAGTATTAGTAATTAAGCTTTTATTGCCTATTTTAATTTCATTATTATATCTCTTTTTTTTAGGAGTTATAATAAAACTATATATACTTTTCATTAATATTCTAAATCATACTCAACAGAGATAGCCATGTTAGAATTAAATTTCTTCCACGGCATTACCTCGTCTTGTTTTTTAATATAAATATTATAAGAGTTATCAGCTTCGTCTAAAGTTATGTTATTAATTGTATGACCACCATAAACAGATTGTCCAACAGAATAATGCATAGCTTCGTTTTTATAGTCTGCGCCTATACTTATCTTCCTTATAATAGAGTTCATTTTACTTTACTTCTTCAGCCTCTACTTCAGGTACAATTTCCTCGTAAGATCCGTCTTGTAAGTTAATATTAACTTGTCCGTACTTTTCTTCTAATTCTTTTTTAGTTTCGTTTAAAGCATCATTAAACTCTTTTAACGCTGCAGAAATTTCAAATTTCTTAGCTTCTAATGCTCCTAAATCATAAACAACTGTTTGAATTTTTTGTTGTTGTTCTTTGATTATTTCTAATTCTTTGTCTGTAATTTTTTGATCTTTACTCATTTGATTAAATTTTAATTGTTGTTAATTGTTTTACTTATGATTATTATTACTTATTAATGCTTAATTTTACTTTTTAAATATGCTTGTAACTTTCTCACTACTTCGTCCACCAAAATATGCTAAAACTACAGACATCATTACTTTTTCAAAAGTATCGTTCCATAATTCATTTATATGAAAAGGTAGTGTTTCTATACTATCTAGTATACCTGCAAAAGAAAATACAACAATACACCATACTAAAACCAATGGACGTACATTTTTTGACATCCAAGAATCAGACATAGAATCTGCTTCCCATCTCGATGTTATGGCTTCTATTTCTTTATTTTGTTGTTCGTAGATTATTTGTTGTAATTTTATTTTATCATCTGTTGGAACATCGGCTTTTGAAATAGCTTCAATAGCTTCTTTTGGCGAAGTAACACCTTGTAACACGCTACCTAATGTAGGGTTTATTACAGACGCTGCGCCAAACAATAGTTGCCCAACGGTTGTATCTTTAAATTTCTTTTTCATTAATTTCTTGAATTTCCTCTAGGAAAACCAATAGATTGCCCTTTTCCATATGCTTGAAGGATTCTAGCTAAATTTTGATCTTCAATTGTTTGAGCTAATGAATCTGAAGCCCTTGCTGTTTTGTACAAATTTTCATTAATTTCTTTGTTTTTCTGCAAGCTATTTAATGTTCGCTGAGGTGTTTTTGCGTAGGGATTATATTGTCTTGTGCTAATGTTTTGGAATTGAGCACCTATACCAGGTATATTATTGCCGTATTGGGTGGTTCTTGGGCCAAAATACGGAAGACCTCCATCATTAACAGGTGGTCTTGGTCCACCCGAAGAACCTACTTGTGGTAACTGAGGGGTACCTCCGCCAAGGTTATTATATCCACCAGAAAAAGAGTAGTTATCACTATATAAATTGTTTCTATTATTACTATTAGCCGATAAATCTTGCTCAAAGGTACCAGGTAAATCACCACCCTGGTATAAAAATTCGTCTAAAACTCTTCTTTCATCATACCCAGGCCCCATGTTACCATTAGTATTATAAGCGCTATGGCCAAATCCAAATATAGGATTTGCTTCATTTCCCATTGTTGTATTACCAGGTCCAGCTAAATTGCTTCCATTATCATCACCTACAAATCTTCCTGTTTCAGGATTAGACGCTGTATAAAAAGACTGTAAATTAACTTCATTCCCTGATCCCATGCCAGCTGGCACGTAAGTAGTTATTCCTGATCGTCTATTGTAATTGCTAGGATCCATTGCGAATCCACCTTTACCGTCACTAAGTAAACCCATAGCTTTAGCATAGTCTTCAACACTGCCACCTGTTTTACTCATAAAATTTTCTAAAGCTTGTATATCTGGGTTTTGATTTTGAAACAATTCATTACCATTAGGAAGAGTTCTAACTGTTCTTTCGCCTGTTTCAGGATCTCTTGGTGCGGTATAATTATATCTAGGGCTTGATCCTGTGCCTGTCATTAATGTGTATGGATTTTCACCTCCCGGCCCTTGTGTTATATTAGGATTTACGTTTGTATTTGAACCTTGTTCATCTCTAGCGTTTCTAGTGTAAAAACTTTTTGGAATATTAACTTCGCTCATACCTCTGTTACCAATACCACTAACATCATTAAAACCTGCTTGTATAGCTGCTTCAACTTCCGCGTCTCTTTCTTTTTGATTAAAATTACCTCCTCTAAATTGAGGTAAATCACTAAAGTTAGTTGCAGGTACTGGACCTATAAAGTCTCCAGGCTTTTTAAGTGGAGTTGATTTTGGTATTTTACTGAAAGGATTTGAAGGTTGTTTAAAATTTCCCATTATAAGCTTATTTTATGATATATTATTTTTTTGTATATTTTAGTACTATAAAATGTAGCGGTCATACTTCTACCGTTATTGTATAGTTTATATTTAACATTTACTTTCCAACCATTATTAGGGTTGTGTATTTTTGCTGATAAATATTTAGAAGTTTGTTTTTTTAATTTTATAGTTATAGGCAAAGGTCTTATTGTGTCGATGGAAAAACTTCTAAATTTAAAATCATCACACTCTTTGTATATATGTAGTCTTTCTGTTGCTGAGATACTATACCATTTGCCTTCATATTGCGAATAAGAAAATGTTGAAGTTAGTATCAATAATAGCAATAATAGTTTTTTCATTTAATTGTATTTAATTGGATTAGTTCTATTACTATAGTTACACGTTTTTTTGTTTATTATAAGCGTCTGCTTCCCATGGCAAATCATGATCACCTTCACTCATTTCGTCTCTTGGGTAAGTTTTGCCTTTCCAATAAACATTATCATTATCATAAGATAATAATTTAGTTATGTTTCCGTTTCTTAATTTAAATGGAGTTCGCATCTGCTCTATATGAATAGACTCATGTTCTATAGTATTGTTTATTTGATCAATGTTTTCCATTTTATCACTAACAAGTATAGTACCATTCATTTGAGCTTCACCTAATATACCTTCTTCTAGCGGTTTGCTATAAACAGGTGTATTAAGTTTAAATTCAGAATAAGGTTTTTGATAAAGATTAAAAGCCATTAATAATCTTATTTTAGATTATGATGACATTTTTTAGCTTTTACTGCTGATGGCTTTCCTAGCTCTTTTAATTGCTCAGCTGGAACAGCCATATCTGTTTTTTTCAATCCTGATGGCTTAGAAATTGATCCGTGTAAGTCACCAATTTTTTTCATAGGTGGAGATTCAACAGTTTCGTAAGCTTTAGGAGCTGCGGTAGCTGTTGCTCCTTTTAAATGCGTGCCTATGTTTTTAAATGCTGCTGCTCGTCTAGCTTCGTATTCTCCAGCCTTTTTGTCGCCTTTTTCAAGATCGTTAACAGCATTTTCCATGTAATGCATGTGTATTGTTGAATCTTTTTCTTTTAACGGTCCTGATGTTCCACAGCATCTTGCGTTACCTGTGTAGTTTCCGTAATGTCCTTGTTGTATTGCCATTTTTTTATTTTAATTATTAATTATATGCAAATATATTTTCTGCGTCTGTTTGTGTATTTGGTTTGCCTGCTGCAGCTGGAGCCCCTTTCATTACTCTTTGTACTACTAACGGTAAAACTGTTCCTGGTTGTACGCCTTCTAAGAATATATCTTGTCCATCAATAGTTTTAACATATACTCCAGCCGCGCTACTACCATCTGCTGCTGAACCAACTTGAATCATAAATCCTTTTGGTTTAGCTTTGTTAGCATCGTAAATACTGTATTCTTGTGTAGCTGATGGCGCTCCTGTTACAGGGAATATATTAACAGATAATGATAATTGTGTATCGCTGTCAATAGCTGTGACTACCGCTGCTTCAGGTCCCAACCATGTCGTTGTGTTGATAGCAGCCATATTATATATTATTTGACCTACTTGTACGCCTTGATTAGTAATGTTTCCATTAGCATCAATAACCTGTAAAAAACCACCAGTTGTATCTACTAGCTTATTATTTATTAAACTACTTGTAGTACCAGAGAATCTTGGCACTGGTCCCGGTATATTTATAGTGTCACTTAGTGCTACCGGTATTGCGCTAGTATATGAACCTGTATTTATTATCATGATTTATTTATTTTTTATTTTCTTCCTTTTGCTACTCTAGTTATAGGGCCAGCAATATATGTAGGTTCTTGAAATTTTAATTTCATACCTGTTATACCTGAGCTAGAACCTACACCATGCAGTCTACCTTCTTGATCTAGTGGCCCGTCCCATATATGTGATTCACCTACTATACCTACTTCGTCGTTTTTTGACGCGTGCGTGTGTGCTTTATCTTCTATCATAATTGTTTTTTTAACTGTAAATTTCTTCTTCTGTATCTATTTGTCCCATATCTCTACCATCTAAACCTGGTACAAACTCACCAAACATACCACCAGCTGCTTGTTCTGTTGATGGCGAAAATGGAGATGATAGCGTTGGGTTGTTTGCTAGTAATTCTGGTGTTTCTTCTTCCATACCTATTTGATTTGGAACAGTATTTAATTCTGGTCCAACTGGAACTTCTAATGTTTCTTGAATTTGAGTAGGTCCTTGGTTTTGTTTTCTAAGTATAGATGTAACTTGGTTTTCTAATTTTTTTACTCTTGGCTTTATTTTGTTACTTGATCCGCCAATTGCTGAGATTGAATTAGCTATTTGATTAAAGTTAGTAAGAGAGCCTAAATCACCGCTAAACATACCTCCAGTTGACCCACCAAGAGCCGCTGTTGCTGCACCTAAGAATTTTCCAGGAGATGGTTTTTTAGTTTCGCTGGGTTTAATATACCCATGCTTTTCGCCACCTGTGTGTGTATGAGGGATTTGATGTTTTAAAGCTGATTTCATCTTTCTTTATCTTTGTTTACGTTATATATAGCTTGTGTCAGTACTTTATCTGTATAACTATTGCCTTTTACTAATTTATTTCTTCTTTCGCTTGCAGGTATATCTTCTTCACCTAACATGATTCGATACATTCTACTTATAAGCTGTTTGCACTTAAATGAAACTTTATATATATTATACTTTTGTGTAGTTCTATTTCTAGGTCTCCACACGACTATCCAGTCGTTTTTAAGTAATTTGTTCCAGCGTCTATTGTCCCAACTATAAGAATATGTACCTATTTCAAAATCATGTTTAGTAAAAAGATCTTTACAATCTAAATAAATAAGAAGTTCTAAATCAGCATCGTTAAGACCGTTGTTTTTACAAGCCCATTTACGTATTATACGATAATGTTTTAGCAAATTGAGATCTTTTACATCTCTTGCTGTTAGCTTTTTCATAAAACAACGACCACGTCTTGTTCTTTAATAACGTGATATATTTCTTTATTTATTTCAATCTTATGTGACGCTGCTTTGTCAAAAAATATTTTGTCATTTTTTTTAACACCAACAACGTCAGTTCCAATATGCAAAACTTTTGCTTCTTGAAACCTTATATCTTCTCTTTGTTTTTCTGTCAAAATTAAACCTCCTTTTGTAGATTTATTTTGCTCTTCTGTTTTTTTTATAATTATATTTCTACCTATTGCTTTCATTAACTCTTAAGTTATTAATTATACAATCAGTGGATAATATAGTAGTTGCTACAGAGGCCGCGTTTGTTAGAGCACTTTTTGTAACTAACAATGGATCAATAATACCACTGTCAATCATGTTAACCATATTTCCTGTAACCACATCTAGTCCTTCTCCTACAACTTTAGGCAATGTATAGTCTAATATACCAGCATTGTCTAATATTGCATCAAAAGGAGCTTTAATAGCGTCTAGAAGCACTTGTTCGCTTTCTGAATCAGCTATTATAGATGAATAAGCATTTAGCAAAGCAATTCCTCCACCAGATACAATACCTTCTTTAATCGCGGCTTTTGTAGCACAGATAGCGTCTTCCACTCTATCTCTTTTTTCTTTTAACTCTACTTCTGAATTAGCACCAACTTTTATAATTGCTACTTTAGCAGAAAGAAGTGCTAGTCTTTTTTCTAGTTGAATTTTTAAACCAACAATCTTAGCTTTATCAGCTTTAGATTTTATAGTTTTTATTAATTCTTCAACTTCTTCTGGAACTTCGTTAACTTGTATTATAGTGTCCCATTTGTTGCTTACTACTTTAGCGCATCGACCTAAATGGACAGTGTCTACTAAATCCATATCATCTCCAAGATCTTCATTAATAACAGTTGCTCCTGTCATTAAAGCTAAGTCATTTAGTTTTTCTTTTTTAAGAAAACCGTAAGTAGGAGCATCAACTATGTTTACTTTAATATTACCTTTCATTTTGTTCATGGCTAAAGCAGCCATAACTTGAGGCTCTGCATCTCCTATTATTAATAATGATTCATTATTTTTTATAGCAAACTCTAGTATGTTTTGTATTTTTCTTACATTTTCAATTTTAGATTCTACTATAAGTACTAAAGCATTTTCTAACTCTGATATACCTTTTTCTTGATTTGTTACAAAATGTAAACTTTTTAACGGTTTGTCATACTGTATACCATCTACAATTTCTACTGTAGATTCAGTATCTTGTGATTCTTCCATTAAAACCACACCATTGTTACCCACAGATTTAAAAGCACCACCTATTAAAGCCCCTAGCTCAGTATCATTATTTGAAGATATAGTAGCCACTTGGTCTATCATATCTCCTGTTACTTTAACACTGTTTTTTTCTAAAAATTTAACGGTTTTTTTAACAGCACTGTTAATACCATTTTTTAAATCTCGTGAATTAATATTTTTTAAATTAGCCTGCTTCAATATAGATCTAGCAAGTACTGTTGCGGTAGTTGTACCATCTCCAGCTTCTTGAACTGTTTTTCTAGCGGCTTCTTTTAATAATGTTGCTCCCATGTTTTCAACAGCATCTAATAATACTATTGAATTAGCTACGGTAACACCATCTTTTGTGATCATTGGTTTTCCATGATCATCTTCAAGGATAACACATTTGCCACCAGCCCCTAATGTGGAGCTGACAGCTTTTGTGAGTTTATCTATCCCTTTAAATATCTTCGCTTTGGCTTCGTCACCAAAGTTAAGATTCTTGACAATTTTGTCTGACATAATTAGATTAGATTAAATTTGATTTATTTATTTAAAGGTTTTTACGACTTTTGGTCCTTTTAAGAAATCTACTTTCTTAGCATAATGGTCTACTGACGAATCAATAGCTGTTTCTGCTGCTTCAAGTGTTTCTCTTCGGGTTACGTCGATCCAAGTATCTTCCTTTTCAGGTTGTTGGTACTCGGTTTGAAAGAAACCATTTGGTAATTGTACTATTCTCCAGTGTTTTTTATCTGAAAGATGTTTCCAAAAATTAATAGTTACTTCATTGGGTTGTGGTTGACTATTCCACGAACTAGTCTGGTAATAAAAGGTCATTGGTTTTAAATTTAATGGTTAATAAAATAAGGTATTATACAGCAGTTAAAAATACTAAAGGAGTTCCTCCTTGATTAAGAACTGGTGCTGATTGTTTAGCTTTAAATGTAGCTCCTTGTGCTTGTGGCACGGCAGGCGACATTAATGGAGCAGTTCTACCATTTAATGGTATAATAGGCTGATTCCAAGGTTGAGCTACGGATTCTGCAATAAGATTCCAGAATGATTGCACTACTGTTGGGATAGCTGCTGCTAAGAAATTCGCAGTGTTACTTGCTGTTGTACTTAGAATAGTTGTTCCACCTGAAGCGTAAGTAATTGTTACTACTCCAGCTGCTGTACCGCTTGCAACTGTTGCTTTTACTGTTGTTACATCTGTAACGTTGATTAAAGTTGGTACACCACCTACTAATAATCTGATAAATTTTGGACTTGACATTTTTTTTATGTTTAAGTTTTAAGGTTCACTTTTTTTTCAACACACCTAAGGCGAACCAAGAAAATAGACGTGTCTTAATATTTATTATCACTTGTTTTAAGTGAAATTTACCTATTCTTCTTCTTCCTCTTCTACTGGTGGTACCGGTGGAGTTGGATTTTGCCATGTAAAATATAAGTCTTCGTTTACTGGTGTAATCTCAGATTGAATAGTTGCAGCTATGCTAGCTTGCATTGCAGGTACATCTAATGATCCTTCTAACCACCCTATAACTACGTTTTCAAAAGCCTCTGTATCTGCGTAAGGTACAAAAGGATCTCCAGCTACGTAAGTATAGCTTTGCGTTCCAATTTGTGTTGATGAATAAGTTTTTCCTCCAGATTCTTCAGAACCAGTGTACCTGTAATGTACCGTGTATATTACATTGTCTTCACCCTCTGCTTGAATGTGAGCGTTCATTTGTGGGATGTCCCATTTGTAAGTAATTGCCATTTTGTTTTTTGTTTAATTGTTTATTTGTTGTTTTAATAATTCTATTTCTGCTTTTAACTCTTGTATTGATTTAATCAAAACAGGTACTAATGTAGAATAATCTACACCTTGCATGTCTTCGCCGTCTTTTTCACCCGTTACTGCATCTGGAAATACTTCTTGTAACTCGTGTGCTAAAGCACCATAACCTCTTGCGTCAGCTTTTTTCCATTTATAATTATATGTTTTTATTTGGTCTACTATTTCTAAACCATCGAATTGTTGTAGGTCTTCTTTTAATCTATAATCAGACGTTGTGTTATAAACAACCGCGTTTGTACTAGAGTTAAAATTAATACTAGCCACACTTGATTCTTCAAACCAAAACTTAATAAGAGTTCCAAAACCACCTTGGTAGTTATTAGCTACGTTTAATACTCCAGCTCCACCGCTACTAGTTTCAATAGTGTTTTCAAATCTAGCTAAACCATTTGTAAACCCTGACCCTGCTATTGAATCAGATACGTCTAGTTTAACCGCTGGGCTAGTTTTGTTAATACCAACTTTTGTAATAAAATTAGCCGTGCTAGTAGTTAAACCTAGAACGTTATATGATGCGTCATCAGGGCAGTTATATTTTATATATCTTACACCACAATTACCTACATCCTCACCAACAAGCTCAATATTACCGTGAACAGATAGTTTTTGAAGAGGATTAGCAACCCCGATCCCGACGTTGCCTGTTCGCTTTAAAACCAATATATTGGTTCCTTCTGTAGTAACTCCACCAGAAGCGTAAGAATTAAAACTTATATTTTGGTTAGGTCTATCTATTTCTAAACCAAATCCATAATAAGAAGCTCCTTGCGCTCTATTTTTAGTTCCATCATTATATGAACCCATACCAATAAAACCTGTTGAACTTCCTGTGTCATCTAACGTTATTATATTATTAACTCCAATATCTAACAAAGCATCAGGGCTAGTCGTCCCGATCCCGACATTGCTGTTAACTATAATATTACCTTGAACTTTAACATTTCCGTTTACTTCTAGTTTTTCAGTAGGATTTGTTGTATTAATTCCAATACCGCCATCTGAGGTAATGCGCATTCTTTCTGGCATTGAACCACCATTATGTGTTAAAAAAACAATTGCACCGGTTCTGTTTGCGTGACTTTCGTTTACAAAGCAAATTTGACTTGTAACTAAAGAGTTTGAATTATAACCCCCTATATTGCTAAAATTACCATCTGTACTGTTACTATTATATAAACTTAATTGCCCACCATTTGCAGTTGCTAAATTTGTACTTGAACTAGAAACTGTAGAAAAAATAGCTCCTTGCGCTTGTATAACTCCAACAACATCTAATTTTCTACTAGGACTAGTCGTCCCAATTCCTACGTTTCCGCCTCCTGAATTTAAAATTACATTATTTCCAAGTTGATTTATATAAAGAGGTTTTGATGCGTGACTTTGTATCCAACTGTATGTAGTGTTACCTCCTATTTTTAAATTTGTACCTGTTGTTTTTATTTCAACCACACCTGTTCCAGCGGCATCATTAGTTCCTTCTATTACAAGTTTTGTTCCAGGCGAAGTCGTTCCGATCCCGACGTTGCCTGAATTGAGTATTCGCATTTTTTCAGATGTACCAACAGTAAATGCCATATTATCAGAGCCGCCCGAATCATGTGTGTATGTAATAATTCCTGCATCCTCATTATCTCTGTCCCCAAAATTTAATATACTTGCACCAGAAGTTCCAGCTAATATTGAAATATTTGCATTATGACTAACACCGCCTGTTCTTCTAAATGTGGCAACTGTATTAGATGAAATGGTACTAGGGTTTACACCACCACTACCTGAACCTGCAACAGTTAATTTACAATCAGGCGAAGTCGTTCCAATCCCGACGTTTCCAGTAGATGTAATACGCATAAACTCATTAGACCCATTTTCAAACTTAACAGTAGCGGCATTAATTTCTACATTTCCCCATCTAACCCCATTATAACCCACAGCAAGTGAACCAAAATTATCAGCTACAGGAGCTACGTAGGAAGTAGCTCTACTTAAAAATAGTCCTTGCCCTCGAAGTTTTGCATAACTACCATCTGTGTGAAATACACTTACGTCTGGAGTTTGACCTGATTCAATTACTTTTATATTCCCATTAACCTCTAACTTCTCACTAGGAGTTGTCGTTCCTATACCGACTAACGGCTGACCTAATCCACTTCCTCCTGTTCCGCCCCTAACAGTTAAACCTATGTTTCCAGCTGGAGCTATGTTAATTCTATTTAAATCAGTTGGACTTTGATATCCAGTTGCTATTGTAAGTGTGTTTTGAGATGCTTGATCAAATGTTATACTAGCATTTTGAGTACCACCGGAATTATCTTCAAATAGTATTTGTGCATTACCACCACTTGAGTTTTTGACTAATAATTGAGGTGCTACGCTTGAATCTACAACTAATTTTGCCGCTGTTGGACTAGTTGTCCCAATACCTACTTTACCGCCATTAGGGTTGATTAATAAATTTCTAAGAGTACTTCCTTCTCTTGCTTCTATCCATCCATAAGAATTTTCAGCAGTACCTAAATTCAACTGCGTTCCTCCTGTTGAATTTGTAATTGAAAGCGTTTGGTTTCCGTCAGCGGGTGTTGCTGATGTTCCTTTTACATCTAGCTTAGAATCAGGACTCGTAGTCCCGATCCCGACGTTACCTGTATTTCCTGCAATATGTAATGCAGAATAACTTTTAGAAATATTATTACCTGATCCATCGTCTTTACTTACAAATAACGAAAGATTTGAAGCTGCGTTATCTGACCCTCCGGTCATAAGTAAACCAGCGCCTTGTCTAGCATCACTATCAGGAAAAACTCTAAGTAACAATCCCATTGTTGCACTAGTCGAATACTGAGGGTTTGTAAATCTTACTAAATTGTTTGCAGTTCTGCTAATATCAGTTAAATCAACCCCTGCAACAGCAGGCGTTACAATGTGTAAAGGTGCTACAGGAGTAGTCGTCCCGATCCCGACGTTACCTTTTTGAGTTCCACCACCAATAGTCATAACTATACTGCTAGCAGAAGTACTTGACCCTGTTACAAAA
>Ga0181387_1000024_pt1 | contig 31070 bp, 39 predicted proteins | sample 10SPOviralmetaG_FD_130119 | JGI IMG/M metagenome (GOLD analysis project Ga0181387, IMG submission 130119) | Marine viral communities from the oligotrophic San Pedro Time Series (SPOT) site, San Pedro Channel, CA, USA - 10 SPOT_SRF_2010-04-27 | ecosystem: Environmental > Aquatic > Marine > Strait...
CCGTACCACCATCAAAATTTAGAGAACCCGGAGTATTTTCATCTGGACCTTCAAGGACTGTCTCTCTGATTTGTACCCGGTTGTTTTTAGCGTGTTCCATCAATTCTTCTTTGGTCACATTCTTTTTGCTTAGAAGATCATCAAGACCCGTCCATTTTAATTCGTCAGGCTTTACCCCGGCATTAAGCAACATGGCTTTATACTGTGAGCCCTGACCCTTTTCTTGCTTGAGATTCTTTACTTCTTCCAATGCTTTAGAGAAAAACCCTAATTCATCTTGATCCACTTGCGGTGTAAACATATCGCCAACGGCAACAATAGCGTCATCAATACTTTCACCATCAATCCCTGACATGAGTTTTGTGCCACCGGGGCGAGTTGATTTGCGTGTTCTTGCACCTTTAAGAATTTTACCACCGAGATTTTTTGCAAGGTTGTAGGCACCTTTAGCAGCAGGGAGAGAGGTTGCAACATTGATTGCTGCTTCCGCACCCCCGGCAAGTATGTCAGAACCGGCTTTTAACGCACCAAGGTCCATCGTCATACCGGCTCCCGGGACACTAAAGTTATCTGGCTGAACTTCTCCAGAGTCACGTTTATCTATATAATTTTTATATTCGTTTAATCCTCGTTTTGCTGTGGCACTGCCTTCCATTGCACCTAATGGAGCCCCGATTAACATGAAATCTATAAATCCCATTTTGTCTTCAGTTCCAGTAATATCATCAGTCAAAGATTGAACGAGTGAATTTGTTTCATATCCTGACCCTGTTTCTTCACTTATATCTACGCCAAGAATACTTTTTGCTGCACTTTGCAATTTGTTATATAAAGCTACATTCATTTTTTGTCTGGGTGTTAGTTCTCTAGCCTGAAAGAAACTAATGTCTGTTCCAAGACGCTCGGCTTCTGATCGCATAGTTTCCATTTCTTCTTCGCTTAGTGCTTCTGTGCGTGGCTCTGAGTCGCTTGGAAGGGATATATTGTTATCGTTCATAAACTCTTGAGGGGGAGTAAAGGTGGCACTTTTTCCCGGCTCTATGGAAAAGTTATAATCTGTACCAGATTGACGTTGAAACCGTGACGTATTAAGTTCTTCAAGAAGATCGCTCATAACTCACCTATACCTTTAAGATAATCTTTTATGCGTTGTACTGCATTTATTAAAAGTAAATCTCCCGGTTTTCCAAACTTGTTATTTTTATAAAAGTCTTTACGTTTTTTATCTTCTGATTTTTCTGAATTTATTATAAATTCGTACACCGAAAAATAATCCGTTGGCAAAAATTCTTTATTAAATTCTTCATTAATTTCACCAATAACTCGGAGCATGGCTTTGTCAGCCTCTTCTTTGTATTGTGTTTGAAGTTGATCTTTTATTTCATCTTTGTTTTCTAATGCAATCCGAGCAACAACGGCTGCTGCATCAAATGCTTTATCTTCAATTCTTGCTTGTTTAAGTTCTTGTTTTGCTAATACTTGAATTTGATTATAAATTGCTCGTTCATTTTTAAAAGGATCCATGTCTTGTGAAACTTCAATATCGGGGTCAAATTTTAAATCTATAGCGACTTGTACTAAAGCATCTTTAATTCCTGATTGTTCATAATCATTAATTTCTGTTCTAAATTGTCGATAATCTGCTGCACTTAGTTCGCTTCGTCTTGCTTCAAGCTCGTCATATTCTAAGACACCATCGTCAAGTTTGTCTTTAAGATTGGATACAGTTGAACCAATCGAATACTGTCGTTGACCCTCAGTTGAACTTAATACTTCTAATAACTCATTTGCTTTGACCGAGTCTATTGCCCTTAACTCTTCAATCTTAGCATTTGCAGTAGCTTGGTTAGGAGTGTTGGCTGCGATAATGTTGTTGAAGTCTTGGATGAGGGTTTTGATTTTTTCGGCTTTGGCTTTTTCGGCATTGTTGTCTTGGGTGTTTTCGATAGCTTGTTCATTGTTAATTCCACTTATAATTTTATCTGAGAGTTGGATACGTTCTTCGTCTGACATCATTGCAACAACAACATCAATTTCGTGACCTATTGGCTCTTTTAAAGTAAGTATTTTTTTTGCGTTTTTAACTGTTAATTTATCTGCTTTGACAAGTTCTGTATAAACATGACTGCGTATATGATTTGCAAATTCATCATCAAAGTTTTTCATAGCAGAGTTTTGTTGGCTAACTGTTTTATAGGCTAACTGCACTGCTTTGGCGTAATCGTTGCGAATAGCTTGTCTTTGTAAGGCTACAGCTTCTGAAGTAAGTTGCAGTACATTTCCACTTAATAATTGAGAATCAATCATTGGACCAAGTTCTTGCAGCATAACTTCTACAGCTTCGACATTTGTTGCATCAATAGCAGTTTGTGATGCGTTTAAATATTGGGTTCTATAATTTTGAAAATGCCCGGCTGCACTCATAGAAAGTTTTGCTTTTACTTTTGCCGATAAAGAAGGGGATACAGCCAGTAGTGTATCGGATATTCCTGTTATTGTTCTATCTAATCCTGTTCGTAATGTTGCCGGAGTATGACCATTCTTTGTGGCTTGAAAGACAGATTCATTAAATGCTTCTGCTGCTTGAATTGTTAAGCGATTTTCTAAAACTGCAAGGGCTTCTTTTTTTGCTGCCCGACCAAAAACTGTATTACTAAACGAGGGCATATTCAGTTCTTTATCGTCGGTTGGGTCGGCTGTTGCTATAGAAATTTGTTCTAAGTCTGGAACAACACTCGCTCCATACTCTTTGCCTTTTTCCTCAAATCCGGCTGCTGCCTGTTTAAAAAAGAAACTGGACATCCGATCAAGCTGATCAGCCATCACAAGCTGCGTGTTTTGAGCTTCCTTTAACGCATAGCCTCGAGAGGGTTGAAACCCCTGCGTCATAAGTCCTGTGCGTCGGTAAGGTTTAATTGCCATTAATAATTACCTATTACAGATGGTCTTGCCATTGGAGCCCCGACAGGGGGAGCAATAGACGCTGAACTTGGTGTAAAGGGAGCTAATGATGCAAAGTTCATAAAGCCAGACGCTGCTGTTCCCAAGGCTGCTGTCCCACCTGAGAGGGCTGCTTGTTGCCCGGCAAGCATGAGGTCTTCAAACTGTGCCTGACCTGATTTCTCAGCAAGCTGTGCATTAACGTCACTCACAATAATATCATTCACAAGGGGGCTTAGAAGCTGCGTATTAATCACAAACCCAAACGAGGATGGATCAACGCCCATAGCGTAAGACCCGGCATTAGCAGATGCCATTTGTTCATTTCCACGCCTGACAATTTCGGCTGTTTGCATCCGAGCTTTATTAGCTTCGAAAGAATATTTAATACGTTCTTGTTCGGCTTGCGTTTCGTAGCGTTGCTTGCCAATCTGTCCGGCTTTGTTTTGCTTTGACGCTCCTGATAAAGAACTTCCTAATCCTATGACGGCTGCAATTTCTGGTATTCCTATTGTCATGCTATACCCCTGCTGTACTAAGTTTATATTCGACCGCTAACACAGTCATAAAAAGTGGTTGGCTTTGTGAAAAAGTAATCTGTGCTGTGTCTGTATAGCCCAAGAGGGGACCAATACGTTTTCGACCGCTAAAGCTACTCAGCGTTGATCCTAGAGTCTCTGAGAGGCTACGAAAGGTAACATCAAACCCATTCACTGTGCAGTTTTGTGTTGCTTCCAAAATAGGTGTAACTTCAAGGATTCGACGCTTACGAGATTGGACTGTGCCAGAGGCAAGACGAGGTTCAGCCGGGAGTGTACGCACATCAACGGTATAATCCAAACCGACTTCCAAATACGAGGTAGGTACAATGTCTGTAGTAACGGCAGCAGAGGAAACAGTTGCGTCCAAAAGCACAAAGCCATCTCGAACCATTTTAACTGTTTTTCCTTCCAAATGTGAAAGACCCGATGCCGTAGTATTACTCGATATGGATAAATCGGGAGAGGACGATCCTGAGAAATACTGGAGATTGGCATCGGTAGTTCTATTGCCGTCGAACAATTCCAAATAATATTTGGTGGCAGACGAGATTGTTCTTTTGACAACAGTGTAGATATCTGTGAGGTCCACAGCAACATCTTCAAAGGTTCCGTCCGTTACAAACTCACTGGGAGCTATAACATTTTGTGGACGGAGAACAGAAAAGCAAGCCATCGTTCCGTCTGTTCCATTACAGATTAACAACAAGTCTCCTTCGTCAGAATCCGTTGATGGTCTAAGAGCCATGTGGGTTGGACCTTTAATAAGATGGCTGGAGAAAAACGAAACATTGGCAGAGTTATAGGTAAGCTGAGAATCGTTGTATAAAAACTCTCGTAAAGCACCACCCTCTCTCTCAATATAAAGCGTGGCATTTGATGCTTGCACAGGTCGTAGACCTTCTTTTGATCCATGCCGGGTTGCTGTTTTCACTGTTATATTTGAAGGCGTGATGGGTGTGACTTCGGCTTGCTGCACAAAGAACTCAGAACCCGTTGTAAAGATTTGTAAATCACGGCCAGAAAACAATCCAACAATCGCATTAACTCGATCTGAAGCAAGCGTTGCTTTAATAGCATCATCGTCCAAACCATGCGTTTGCCTGAAGTTAAAAAAATCTCCAACCTTACTTCCAAAGAGTGTGTTAGGTAAGGACTTGGAACCCCCCATATAAAGCCGACCTTCGTGGAAAACACAAGAGCGAGGATAACCCCGGGAAGATGACCACGCATCCTCATAGCCCGATTCAATGTGATGAAGACTGTCAGCGATTGCAGATGTGTTGAGAAAGGGTACTTCGGTTACGCCAATAACTTCAGACGTTGAAACAAACTGCACAATTCTGACACGACCAAATCCATCGTCACGGGTAAAAAATTGATCGACATGAGAAGACGTAAAAGAAGACCCGGCAGAGGTAAGAGTTATACTTCCATCAACAGCCGAGGGTGTGACATTGCCAGAAATCTGCGTCGTTCCTACTGTAAATGCGTGTTTTGGTATGGTTAAAGATATTGTTGCAGCTGTCCAAGTGCTTGTACTTCCACCACGGACAATAGAAATAGGTGCCATGTCTTCTTGCACAAGTATCAACGTGTCAGCAGATTGCGTAAAATTTAAGGTCGATAAATCAATATCGCCCATGGACACTTGAAGGTAGTCATCTGAACCCCCATTAATAGCTGTCACTTGAGCCTTATTGCTATAGACAAACATCCGAACATTGTTGGATGACCCGGTTCCATTTTTTACAAACACAAGCATATAGGATTGCGTCGTTGAAAACTCAAAAGGAATAAGTCTGATACCGGCTTGTGCCGTAATTCCACTGCCCAAATGTGAGGTAAGATCAAGCATAAACCTCAAACCCGGTCGTCGCTCAAAACCACCTTGCGGAAGCACGACAACATTCTGTGCTTTTTCTAACCCTTTTGAATATTGTTCTAAATCAATACGACCAAGAACCAGAGGATCAAGAGCCCCACTTGTAAAGTCAGATTGAAATATTGTTGTTCTACTCATCGTATGCTCGTCAGTAAATAATCCCCAATAACCTGTGTCGATTGCCCGGAAGAATCTATGTTTGTTGCCGTTCTAAAATAACCGCCACGACCAGACTCTTGTACTGTTCCCATAGCAATACCACGCCAGTATTCAGCTTTTGTAATTTGGTCCGTCACAGGTTCAGCTAAATGCCACGCCATTTGATAGACCAAAAGATTTACAAAGTATTCCGGCATTGCCGGTTCGGTTACGGTTTGTTGATAATCAACATAAATTGTTGCGGTATCTGTAAGAAGTTGATCCGCTTGTATTTCATAGTCTTTAAATACCGGGGCTCCTACATTTCCTGACGAAAACACCTTTCTTGGTACACCCGTAATCATATCTGCCGGGAGTTGATAGGCGTGTTGCCACACATTTGTTGGAGCATCAGCAAGTTGTCCAAGTTGAACTTTACGTAATGTAAAGGTCCAAGGGTACATTCCAAGAGTAGAAGATTTAACTTTCGGGTAAATTTTGGACGCAGCACCTGAACCGGCTGTGCCATCGTCAAAAGATGTTATGCTTGAGGAGCCAAGAAGCAGCAGTGCGTGGGAACATATTGAAACATCTGTATCACCTGCTGCCATTCTCTTCTCCTATTAAATGGGTGAGGGGGGCGAGAACGCCCCCGTCAATATTAGTCTGAGTCGGTTACTGCCATTGCGTTTGCATCGCCTACGTCAACAACACCAGAAGCGTTGCTAACAACAACGTGAAAAGACGCTGTAGCCGTACCACCCGTGGATGCGAAAGAGTAAATAATATCACCAACTGTCACATCTTCTGCAACGCTATTGAAATACCCGGCTGCATCTACGTCCGTTTTAGCGTCCGTCGTTTTATAACCCCACATAACAGGAGAAGTTCCTGACTTTGCTTCGTTACCAATAACGCCCCAATTTGTTCGATCAAATGCCATTCTTCATTCTCCTTTTTAAGATTCACGACAGGTCAAATCAACCTGTCCATTTGGATCAACCGATATGGCACCCATGCTTAACATTCCTGTGACCAAGAACGATGTCATGTGCGGTACATAATTCACTTCGATTTTTGGTGCTATTCCAACACCACAACCGATTGCGGATTTATGAAACGCATAACAGGTTCGATCATTTGAACCATCAATCGGAACACCGCCCTCGGCTCTTGTACCCATCATATGTACGGTAAAGCCCATAAATGAATTAATTTCTCCACGGTTTAACGCTTGAAGTTGTGCAAAGTCTGCACTTACGGCTCTTTCATCCCCAAGCAAAGAAGCGAGTGAATTTGCGTGAATAACAAGATGACGATCTGCTGAAGGAACATTCGCTGCATTTAAGGCTCTAGCAGCAGCAATAATTTTTCCCACGTTTAAATCTGAGGCAGAAGCTGACCCGGTGGTGACAACCGTATTGGCTACGGTGGTTCCGGCTGTCGCTGCTGCAAGAGCATCAAGAATAATTTGATCTTCTCTTCGACCAATCGCTGAACCAATAAGTTGAGCAAGTTCTTGTCGTTCATCAAAGTTAATTTTTGCTTGGTTGAATACATCTGAATATTCACTTGCTACAAAGTCAGACATCGTTGCTTCGACGCTTGAAAACGTAGCGTTTAACGGTACAACGGGGGTGGATGGTGTACGCTCAGATGCGGTCCCTGCTGCGAGTTTTGGAAATTTTACAGATGATCCCTCGACACCTGTTCTCATTCTACAGGCTGCACGTAACATTGCAGTACCCTGATAGGCTTGGTGTACTTCCGCTTCAAATAGCGTTGTAAAAGCCGCTGATAGTGTGGTTGCCATATTGTGACACTCCTCTAATTAAAACAAAGGTTTAACGCCTTGAGTTTATCGGAGTGATCCGGACTCTGACTTCGTTGTGCGTAACGCAACGTGTAATTTCTTACAGCCAGAACGGGCTCTATGGCTTGTCGTTCATCTAACGCTTACCACAACATTATGTGTTTCGTCAACCTAAACGTATCTTCTAGGTCTTGAACTACTTTACAGTCTCTTGAAATGTACGCTCTACAGAATTTCTGTATTTTGCATCTGTTTGGTATCTTGGGTCTTGAACCAGTGCAAACAATTCGGATTTGTCATACGCCTGACCTGACACAGAAGCAACCGGGATTTCTTTTTCACCCATAAGCCCACGAACTTTTTGCAGCAATCGTTGACCGGCTGCTGTACCACCGAGAACTTCAAGTTCTTGGTAGTCATCTTCTGTGAATACACCCTTGTTTACAAGTCCTCGACCCCATTGCACATTGGATTTTATGATATCATCTGCGTTTTTACCTAACGCTGCTTTTTCCGTCGCAATATTAATTTGGGCATCATTCACCTGAGAGTTTTGTATTTCTACAAATTTTTGCCCTAACTTGTTAAAGGCTTCCTGTGAAATCATGTTTTCTTTTGCCCAATCCTGATAGCTTGCTAAGAGGGGATCGTCGGGTGCAAACTCACCAAGGTCTTTTGTTTCATAAACTTCGGGGGGCTTATGCTCACCTCGACTCATTTTTGTTCTTAACTCAGAATAAGATTTTTTTGTTTTATTAAATTCACCCATTAAGGCTTCAATCTTAGGACCTGAATCGGCATCCCAATATTCTTCCGGCAAATATTCCGGGCGTGTAAACTCAACTTCGTCAGGCTCAACAGCCGGTTCTTTATGCACCATTTCTTGTGTATCTGACTCTGTTTCTTCACTTTTATGTTCAGCCATTAATCCTTGCGTTTCTTCTTTTACTTCTTCAGCCATTGATTGCTCTCCTTATCCGTCCTTGAATATCCCAGACTATTGAATTTTGACCCTCGCTGTAATACCCATAGCTTTTTTTAGCTCCCGGTATCCAACTTGGTTTATTGATTGTTACAGAAATAAGATGTTCTAAAACCTTCTGTCCATCTTCTGTTCCAAAACATCGTTGATAGGATTTATCAAGCTGAGAAGGTTCAACTTTAATATCCTGTGGTGTTGCGTCCAAGCCATCCCACCCGGGCGTATTGATTGATCTAATTTGTTGGGCTTGCGTTTCCAATATTTCTCTCCTTCATTAGTGGTCGTTTGACTGCACGACTTAGCATTTGCTTTGCCTGTTCTTTACTGACAGGCTTAAGGTTATAATCATGGATAGCTTTATCGTAGGCTTGTGCTTCTTCAAGACTGTCAAAAGCAACAAAAGTTCCTGTATCTAAAGACTTCTTTAAGGCTTGGTTTGTTGGTAAAACCTGACCTTCCCAAAGAGTCGGATAAACAATTTGTTTTTTATCAATTTCATCTATTCTTGTAACAACAGTAGACATTGTACCATTGTTCATAATGATCTTATCATTAATAATATTATTGAAGTGGTGCTTCAGGATTGGGTCCACCTTGCCCCCCTTGTGCCATTTGCTGTTGCTGCATTTGCATTTGCTGCTGCATTTGAGCCATAGCTTGTTTTTGCATTTCAACCCGTTCTTGTGGAGTTGTTATAAGCTCAGAGGGAACCGCCATTTGTTCTGCCACATAATCAAGTACAGCTTCTTGTTTTAACACAAACTGCCCTGCTGGACCTGCTGCCTGTGCAATCTGAGCAAATTGCATAACCTCTTGCACCTTTGCCATATTTTGAGCTTGGGCAAGTGGAGCCGACGGGACAACTTTTACTTCCAAGCCATTCACTCGGAGAGGTAAATCAATCATTCCCATTTGATCCATTGTTTCTAAAGTTCGCCTGACAACAGGGTACATCGTTTCATTAATGAGCCGACCAAATGCTGCCCCTAAGTTTTGAGCAAGCTGACGGGTTTTCTCTGTAATTTCCGTTGCGGATCGTGCTGACATATTTTCAGGCGGTAAATCTTCGTCTAGTAAAATTTTCTTAATAGACATTCTTAAATCGTTTGCCACAATTTGTGAGAGTTGAGGGTCCCCGGAACGTGGTAGTGGAGCAAGACTAGCACCTTGAGGACCCCCGTTTCGGGCAACGGGTATGATTGCACCGGGAAGAATTTGTATTGTCGATGGGTTTAAGATTCCGTCATCGCTTGCCGTAAAAACTCCCCCGATTGATAGAGAAGCATTTTTAAGGGTTAGTTCTATGGCTCGGTTTAAAGATTTAATGTCGGGCAGGGCAGTCAAACACACACCTCGCCCCATGATTTCTTGAGAAGCCACCATATACCGGGCGATAACCCAAGGAAAGGATGTGAGTTCTCTGTGCAGCAATTCATGTTGCCCGGATTCATCTATGATTTGATAATGATACATACCCTTTGTTTTATCGTAATAGGTCGATTCAATCAGCGTTATTTTATCGTTTTCAGAGTCTTTATACCGAGAAGCAATTTCATTTGGTATTTCGATGTCCGGGTATTCTTGATCCAAAACATTAAAAGGCTTCTTAATTTTTCGATACACTTTATCCACGGTGCCAAAAGGACCCTCTTCAAAACACACCGTAAAAGTTGGAATACAGGTAAATCGCATAGGCTGCACTTCATCACCGGGCTGTATCAGCATCACAGCCGTACCGATTGCCAGTTCAAGAAGAAACTCACCCATCGCCATATCAAAGTTCGATTGCCTGAGAACGCCAAACATCTTGGTCGTATAATCATCAAGAACACGTTGAATTTCAACTTGCCGTTCTGCCGGAATTGATTTACCGGGTGCTAACCGACACCAGTTTCGCATGGGAGGAAAGATACCAGACTGAAGTCGATTAGCAAAACGGTGCGTGGATTGAATAGCAGTGCTATCAAAAACCCTCGACATTTTATCCTGACCCGGAACATCCCCTTCGTAATACCCATCATAGAGATTTCTATTGGGCAAGCAGTAACGATAGGCATCTTCGTAAATAGACCGCCATTGATCTTTTTTTGAGGTTGCTGCCTCATACCGTTTTTTAATCGTTTCAGGTTTTAATTTCATTTCTTTTTACCATAAGCCTTCATAGCAATTTTGCCCGAGGTCGATTTGGCAAAAGACTTAGCATCTTCAACACCCTGTTTGGTGTAAGCAAAATGTTTTGTTTTCATGCCTTCTTTGGTTTTATACATGACCTTTGGCATTTATTTTTTCGTACCCTTTTTAGGGGGTCTGCCTTTTTTTGTTCCGTACGTTCCCATACCTTTTGGCATAAACTTATCCTTCCCTTGGGTTAAAACGAACACCAGATGTTGATGCTCCGAAATCAGACACGCCCAAGCCGGGGCTAAACCGATCTTGTGACATAAGAAGCCTTTGACCACCAAAACGTCTCAATCTGTTTCGAGATATCATCTGGCGTATTTGTTTACGTCGTTCCGCTTCGGCAATCATTTCCTGTTTTTTCTGGATCATTTCTTCATCGGAATATCCCTGTCCCTCAAGGACTGAGAAATCAACAATCTCTTGAACGCTATCGCCATCCCCTGTGACCGCACTTGCATTAGAGGGAGCCGTAAAGGTTGAAGCAGCAGCAGCATTAGCAGCAGCAATAGCAGCAGCATTATCGCTGACATTGGATGTACCGTCACTTTGAAGGGTATCATTTGTTGAAGATGACCCGGTATTTAAAGCAACTTGATCGGATGTTGCGTCAATATCCCCAAAGTAATCTCTGTATTCGTCCATGAGCCCAGACGCTAACCCTCGTTTTGTTTTGCCTAAATCAACAGTTTGATCATTGGATAGCGTGGTGCCAAAATTCTTTCCCTCATCCGTAAGAGGATCATTTGTAAGAGTTGCACCGCCCTCAACAGCGGTTTCAATTTCTTCAAAGCCAGATAAAACGCCTTGTGCTGCAGTAAGTTTTGTACGACCTGTGCTTATTTGCGTACCATCAGGCGTTTCAATCGACCAATACTTCCCTGTATCCACCAATTTATTGCCGGAAGCCGAGGTAAAGGTCGGGTTTGGAGCGTTTGGCTTATTCAAAGTTTAAAATAACCTTCCATAAATGGCGTAGTCCCTGCAATCGGGACCATATCGCTTACACAATCCTTCCTTTTTAAATAGCACAGAGGATATCCACCTGTCTGCAAGAGAATTGTCGGAGCAAACATGGGCTTGAAACCGCCACAATTTAAGTTCTTTGGCTATGAAATCAAACCATTTAAGGCTTGCCCGGTGCCAAACGTGTCGTTTTTTACCTAAATTTGCATCCGGGATCATCCATGCTTCGGCAACGCCTGTCCAAAGAAGGTGAAACCCAAAGGAAACATAAAGTTTATCTTTAGAAATGCCTGTCCACGCCTGTCCTTCTTTAACAAATTCAAAGTTATTGCCTTCAAATACAGGTCGATCAATCTCTCGGAGTGTCATAAGCGTTGGATGATGAGGGTGAAAAGGAATTAATCGGTTGGAAATACCGTCCAGACCCATAGCTTTTTCCATTTGTCTAGGCGAAAACATCAAAATCAAGCCCGGCATAGACAGGTTTGGAAAAGGACGTATCTGATCCTCGCACCAATCGTCGGTGTTCACCACCGCCTAGACATAAATACCCGGCAGCATCGCCAATATGTGAGTGTTCGTTCTTGTTTGGGCTGTCTTTAAACCTCTCAACGCCTGATCCAATACTCACTCTCTTGAAATGATAGCCCCCGGCTAGTGATTTTCGCAATCGAACACAGGTTTTATTGACCATAAAGCCGGGTTTGCCCTCAATTAATCGTCCCATAGGAGATGCAAGGGCTTCTCTTCTCACTTTAAAATCGTTTGATGCAGTGGGACGAGCCATTAATCCATGTGTTTTTAAGTGGTCAAAAGCGGTTGTTTCATAGATTGCATCTCTTTGGGACCCTGCCGGATCGCCCCAAATCATTACAGGCATTTTTGGGAAGTATGTTTCCAGTTCTGCTTTGAGAATATGGCAAAATCGTTCCAATCCCATGTCAAACGTCACAACTTCATGGAGAATATGCCATCGACCATTGGGCAATCTCTGTCCAAAGACAGCAACCGGGGTCAATCCAAAGTCCAAACCAATCTGAATGGGTACATTTTTTTCTGGCTCAAGGTCTAAAGACATTAAATTATCGTCATATTCAGGCCAAACGGAGCGTCCTTCCTGAACATAAGTGTATTTTCCTTCCGCATAACAGCGTATCCAATCAAGATTTTTACCGCCCAAAAGCTGTTCGTAATAACCGCCCGGTAAATTGGATAAGTTTTCAGCTTTAGGGTTAGTTTGCCACCATTTGCCGGCAGCATGAATAAATCCTTGAGCTTCGGGCATATCGGATGGAACTTTATCCAGAGAAACTTCGTGAACACCGCCTTGCTGACGAAAGAATTTCCACGCAAATTTACCTTTTGGCGTTTCTTTTTCGGCAAGTTTATACCAGTAATGATCATCATCCATAGGATTTGTATCCATGATAACCCCTCGCCATGTACAGCCCCCATCCGCTTCTGTAGGATATCGTCCCACTCGATGCGTTAAACCATCAATTACAGCTTTGGGAAGTTCTCTTGCTTCATTTACCCAAGCCCCGGTAAGTTCGAGAGACAATAATTTTCTCACATCTTTAGGTTGATCCAAAGCTAAGAAGATAACTTCCATATTAACCCCGGCAGCCCCTTCACGACTTGGTAGTTTTAAGTGATGGGTGATTGGCGGTGCGTATCTTACAGGTCCCCACGTTTCCTCGGGAAATAACTCAAGCCATGTTTTAAGCGTTGTGGTTTTAAGCATGGGATAGCTGTTTCTTACTATTGCAAACCTTGAATATTTAATGCCATCACGAATAGAAGGCTTTTGTTCCACAGCAATTTTCATTAATTCGGAAGCACAGGCGTAAGATTTGCCCGATCCCACAGGACCCATGAGCCCTCGAACAAAAGATTTATCTTTGAGAAACTTCCAGACTTGCGGAGAATTGCTAAAATCCAGTTTCATCGCTTTTGGAAATTGATTACTCATAGACCCTCGCTGCTAAAAGTTTTTCTTTTTCTTCGACAAAGGCATCCGTAACAATAGATGCAATCACCTGTCCGACATCACACTTGTTCATTTTTACAGCTTCCTCAATCAGCCAGTGTTTTTCATCGTCATCTAAATAAGAATACACATTACCTTTTTTTATTTTTAACTCTTTGAAAATTAAGTTGTCAAAACGATCGTTGTATTTCATTTGCTCTTGCCTTTCTTTTTTGATGGGGCTTCTCCTTCTGGACCAAGCATTTGTATTTCTACAACAGCCGGTCGATTGGCGTTTTGCTCCCGGTCAAGAAGTCCGGCTGACTTGGCAAGAGTTTGCAGCACTCTGACCTTATCAACCATTTCAACTTCCAAGCCCTGACCGGGTAACACTCTTATTTTTTTTATCGCAGAAAGGGCATAATCTGGAATATCCTTACTGGCTTTTACATCCACTTCACCCTGTTCATTCCACGTTAGAATATCTGTGATCTTACTTGTTCCCAAATTAATCAACTCGGTTGCTAATGCGTCCCTGTTATCAACAATAACATCACTGCCTTTTATTCTGCGATTAATCTCACGAATACCGCCAAATCCCTTAATCCTACTCATCAGAACGGTATTTCATCATCTAAATCATGGTTGCCCGGCACAGGCTCGGCTGCACGATCAGGCGTTAAAGAGGGCGATGAAAAGGAGCCCCCTGGACTCGATTGCTCCTTTGCCTTGTCACACAGAACCAGTGATCCCCCGTAATTGCCAATCACAATCTCAGCAGCAATCTTATTCGTGCCATCCTTGCCGGTATACTTTCTCATGGTCATCGTTCCCTCAATCAAAACCGTTGACCCTTTCTCCAGATACTTCTCAGCAATCCCAACCAAAGCATCCGACTTAATGACAACCTTATGCCAATCGGTACGCTCCTGTCTTTCACCGTCCTTTGTCTTCCATCGCTCGGTGGTTGCCACTGCTAATTCAGCAATACGACCACCGCTAGGAAACGTCCGAACTTCTGGACTGCGACCCAAATTCCCCATGATTGTAATTTTATTATAACTCGCCATTTGTCTCTCCTGAAAGTTGAAAAAAGTTTTGTGAGGTACCCCTCTATACGCACGACGGGGTAGCCCCCCATAAGTGCCTTTTTCGTAAGGGTGGGCTGCCCTTCTTTTTTATTCCTACGCCCTAGCTATCTCCCTTTATTTGTACTGTGTTCAAAGTGTATAACGAACATCTAGGTTTTGAACACTAACGCTTATTGTTAAATGCATCCTTGTAAAACGCAAGTGAGAAGGGTGGTTGCTTCTCTTCCTTCTTGTACCACATGATCGACTGAAGTATCTCTTTCTTCCATTGGTCCAAGGTTACGCCAGTGCTTGCTATGTCCTCTGCGATTGCCTCTTGCCTTTCGTCCCACCTGAACTGTCCTCTTGTGCCTAGCTGTAAATCTAATGTCGTAATGTACCATTTTACCATTTCTTTAGAAATCTCTTTAGTATTAGTATTGTCGTTAGATAATACGTTACTTACAACCTCACGTTGTTGTTCACTCATACAACCTCTAGATGTTGTATAACTCTCCTTCTTTTGTCTCTTTTTAGCAGTAGGTTTAACAACCTGATGTTGTGCAACTGTGGATAACTTCTTCATTGTTTCACTCGCTTCCTGTGTTTCTAAGTACTCAACTTTGTTTACCATTTTACTCGTTAATTCTTCATCACTGACACCGGGATCGTAGATGATTCTCCATGTGGCTCCCTTTCTTCCGACCTTCCGTAATCTATTCTGCTGTCCTATTTTCTTCACATATCCCCATTCCTCAAGCAGCTTCATTTGCCGACTGACCGCTTGCTGTGTCTTCCCTAATAGCTCTGCGATTGTCTTTTGATTGGGAAACAAGGTCCCGGCTTTATTGGCATACAAAGCCAAAGCACAGAGCATGAGAAACGTGGAACTATGGTTGCGAAACCTTGCATCAGCAATGGCTCTGGATGGTCCTATAAAGTACGCAGCCGGTGCCGTTCGATCATTGGTTGCCGTGTTGTACTCTGCGTCCGGCTTTGTGATTTCCTCACGGGCTTTCTTACGCTCTTCTAGGATATCTTTATCTCTCATATAGACAACATTCATGTTACTTCACCAATAAGACTTCGGCATGGTAGGTTAGGTTTTTATAATGTGATGCGTAATCCTCGTCTTCATTCATCAGAACATTATGCCTCTTGAGATAATGGATAGCAGAAGTGTGATCCCGGTGCAAAGAACGTCCAATCTGGGGAAAGCTAAACCTGAAATGCCGGGCGAGGGCTGCGTACAAATACTTAAACACAACATTATGTTGATCGGCTCTCTTTTGATCTCGAAACGCATTAAACTCGGCACCAGTAATGATTTCAAACACCACAATAACCTCTTCAATATCTATACTTCCGTGATGATTGTCCCCGGGAAATACGCCTCGACCAACTTCTTTTTGAGCCGATAAACCGGGGTTTTCACTCCCTTCACATCCTCGACCACCATGGCTCCGAATTGACCGTCTACTCCCTTCACATTCTTGTCGATGTACTGAAAATCTGCCCGGTATGTGCATATCTTTCTCCCATTAATTTCTACTTTAAATTGTGGCTGCAATTCCAAATGACTGATACTGCCTGTCTTTTCTCTCAGTTTAAGAATCGCATAGCGATTAGCTTCCTTCTTGGAGTCAAAGGTAATGCCATCAAGAGTGGTTTTAATCGCCCGGTATTTATTATGAGTAAACTTCACGGAAATAATCCCTGTGGTCTTGGAAGAGGTGGCGGAGTAACGTGGTCAAACGTGCCAACTGATAAATCTCGCTCCTCGTCGTAACGAATAATCATGGCACAGTAAGGTGTGTGTCCGGGCGTGGTATTGTAGTTCTTATAAAAAGCATTACAGACCGCTTCGTCGTTAAACTCCATCATAATCATAGCCACATAAATCACCGTTTCCTTCATTCGATTGACCCGGTTTGTCGTCGGCTGTTGAACTTGCAAGACAGCTTCAGTTCTTCTTCAATCAATCGAAACAATTCTTTCATGTCCTTTTCCTTTCGCACCAACATATTAAGATTTTGGCACCGCTTGTACTGGATCATCGCCTCTTGAACTTTCTTGTACTGAACAGGGATTGTCGCCCTGATAACTTGCAACTCTGTCATTGTCCAAGCATCCTTTCCACAGCGTCATTTACGTCATTTATAGCCGTTTTGCGTCTTTTTGGCTCCGGGTTTTCAAGAGATTGTTTGAGTAACACTTGTGCAAGGCTTGCCATAGATCGTCGTTCATTTTCAGCAACTTGCTTGAGTTTCTTATGCAAATCTTCTTCGATTCGTATGTATAAAGGGACCAACATTTCTATTCCGTTCATAAAAAAGTACCATCTAGGTCTTGAACATATGATATCGTTATGCTATCTGTATAGAGAGAATAATAGGAATATTGAAAGAGGGATACATTATGACAACGGAAACACTTACATTTAGCAAGGATCGCTTGGCTCGGCTCAAGGACAGCTATGCACAGGCCATCAGCGAGGGCAGGGATGAGTTCACCTTTGATGGTTACGACTTTCTTGTTGGCTACGCCAAGTACCTCATAGAGTATCTCGACAACCATTTTGAGAAAGCACAGGGGAAACGATAATGGTTACGAAAAAAGAAATAAGGCAGTTTGATAAAATATCTAAACGCTACAAACCTAAACTGTCTGATACTGAATTTTATTATGTACGGGATGCAGTGTCTTTCTATGGAAAATCTAAAAAAGGAACCCCATACCAAGATATACATAAAGTGGTTTCAGACGTTTTTGATAAAGCAGAAAAGAAAGCTCAGAAAATTCTCGACAATCATATCAAAAAAGAAAAGTCGCATAATATATATAGGGGAAAAAGTGATGGCTCTTAAAATTAGGGATACAGCCGGGCAAGAACATAACGACACAGAGTATTTCGCTTATGTCCGGGTCAGTACCGACAAACAGGATACCATTAACAACCGTCATATCATTGAAAAGTGGCTTAACGGTGGGGATCATAAAGTAAAATGGTACGAGGATTCCGGGTACTCAGGTTCTATAGCTCTCAGAGAGCGTCCGGGGCTGCACCAGTGCATTAAAGATGCGAAAGCTGCGAAAGGGACCATTATTGTTGCAACGCTCGACCGGTTTGGTCGTAAGGCTTGGGAAACATTGCAGTTCTTCGATCAGGTCGTAGCCAAGGGCAAGGTGAAGTTTGTCTGCTGCGATGATCCTACAATCTCAGAGGATAAAATGCGACTGCATATGAAAGCTATGTTTGCTGAATTTGAACGTGAGAAAATACAAGAGCGTACCAAAAAGGCATTGGATCGTATTAATCAAGAGATAGCCGAGAAGGGGTCCTATATAACAAAAGAGGGCAAGACCATCACGCAGTTGGGGGGCAATAAAAACATGGATAAAGCCCGGGCTGCTTCCTCTCAAAAAGTACAATCTAAAGCCGACTATTTTGCCGATATGATGCGTCCTGTAATCTTGGACCTTTTGAGAAGAGGGTTTACTTTTCGGGATATGGCAGACTATCTTGAAGCGAAATCCGTTATGTATCCTACCCAAAGAGGGGGAAAATGGGGTGCATCAACGGTCTATAATTTGGTCAAACGAATACGAAAATTCGGGCCAGATACTGCAAGTGAAATTGATAAACTTGTAGAAAGTAACGTCATTAACAAAGGAGAGAAAAATGACTGAACAAAATTATGTACGACAGATAATAAATGATGCAGAATATTTGCGATACCGTGGGATGCGAGTCGCAAGCCGAATTACTGTGCCTTTAACGAGTACACCTCATATTAAAAATGCAGCCGTTGCGTTTCGTCACCTTGCTAAAGAGTTAAATGCAATCTTTCGGGATAGCAAACGCTCAGACATTGATAAAGTTTACTTTGCACAGCAGCTTGCAACTTCCACAGGACAACGCCTTAAAGGTGAAGCAAGTCCAAATGGTTTTTGGGGTGCGGATGGCTCTTATAAGGGTGTAAGATAAATTATATTCACGGCTTAGACGGGTATTCTAGGCTTTTGTATCAAAATGGTGACCCCGATAAGGTTATGAACAGGGGTTTAAAAATAGGGAAAAAATATATGAAACATATACTTAGCAATCTGTATGACTCTAGTAGTCGCATAATATATATTATGACAGGTCGTTATCAGACCTATCAATCTAAATTAATTAGTCTTTCACTAATTGGACTGTTTGTCCTGTGCATAGAAGCAATTATTCTTCTCGGCATTTTTCTGATTCTTATACTATCACTTTGGTTTGGTTGTACAATAACTGATTCTTGTTATGCCGTTCAAAATGTATCTATAACCTCTAGCAAATGGAGGTCATTTACATGAAATGGAGTGATGATTCTGTTGAGTTGGGTGCAAGTAAAGTAGCACCATTAATTTTAGATCAAGGGGCGTTTGGAACCGTAGCCGAGGATATACGCCAGTTAGTTTTAAATGCTAAGAAAGGTTTAAAGTCTTCAACCTATTTTAATAAAGCTGCTATTGAACGTGGGAATAGACTTGAGCCGGCATTGAAGATTTGGGCTATGGATGAACTGCAATCTATGTGTGGTCCAAATGTGATGGTCAATGGGATTGAGCCTGAAGACGCTGATCGGCTGCCGGAGTACAAACTGGCTGCAAGTTGTGATCATAAAGTTTTAATTGTGGGTGGTGAATTAACGGTACCAAATCCCATGGGGGATGATTTCGCAATGAAGGGCGAGATACCATTAGAGATTAAAACAGATGGTACATCAGATGGACCACCCAAGTACGATTATATTATACAGTTAAACGTGCAGATGAAGTGCATGGGTGCTGACTTTGGTGTGATTGCTGTGCTGTCCAAAGGCTTGAAGTTTACTTTATATCCTTACAAACGAGATAAGGAGCTTTGTAAATTAATTGAAGAACGAGTGACAGACTTTTGGCACCGGGTAAAACACAACATTCCTTATCCTGAGAAAAAAGATAGTAAGCCGGAAACGATTAACTTGGATCGTCTTAATTCTAAGAAGTCTGTTCTTGATTGCATCGACAATTATCACAAATGCGAGTCTGAAGTGGACAAGTGGACTGAAGAAAAGACAAACGCAAAGAATGTTTTGGTCGGAGTTCTTGAAGCCCACAATGCTCAGTACGCTGAAATTGGTGATTATAAAATTAACTATCCTGTTGTGGAACGCAAAGCCACGCCAGAGAAAACTGTCCCGGCAAAACCGGCAACGCAACATCGACGATTTAGTATAGAGGTGAGAAAATGAAAAACGCACTTGTTCCTACAAATATATCAGAAGCCATGCAGATCAGCGAAATGCTTGCAAGCTCGACTGTCATTCCAAAAGACTACGTGGGAAAACCTGCCAATGTCTTTGTGGCAATTAATGCCGGGATGTCGATGGGCTTGTCACCTTTTCAAGCCATGCAGAACATAACGGTTATCAATGGCAAACCCTCTGTGTGGGGGGACGCTATGCTCGGTATGGTTCGATCTTCTCCCAAGTGTCTTGGAATTGACGAGACTGTAACGGGTGAGGGAGATAAAAGAACGGCTACCTGTATAGCGACTCGTAAAAATGGCGATGTAATTGAAAAGATTGAAAGATCGTTCTCTTGGTTTCAAGCAAAGAAGGCAAACTTAACAACCCGGGGACCGTGGCAAGCCTATCCAGATCGGATGTTGCAAATGAGAGCCAGAGGGTTTTGTCTCAGAGACGCATTTCCTGACGTACTGGGGGGCGTTATTACTGCCGAGGAAGCCCAAGACTACCCGGACACTCAACCGACCCTAGAACCCCCAAAAATGGAAGCTATAGAGTCAAAGCCAGAAGAGCCTTGGGTAATTCATGTGCCGGGTAAAGACTCTATCGTGGTTAACAACGCTGAAACGTGGGCTAATGGTTATGAAGCCATGGCAAACCAAATTATTTCAGCAAAAAAACTAACTAAAGTGTCTAAAGCAGAAAAACTTATTGCTTTTCGATCTGTAAACCAAGCTGCGTGGGATGAACTTCAACAAGATCATGAAGAACTTTATAATAAACTTATGAAATTAGAGGAGAACTTTAATAATGAGTGATGTAATAATGAGTGATTTTCCGCTAACTCCACGGCAAATGTCGGTGTTTAAATCGTTAAAGCAATATTATAAAAAACATAAATTCATGCCGACGCAGCGAGAGATTAAAGCTGACATGAAAATCAAAAGCGACTCTGTAATCATAGAGTGTCTTAAAGCGTTAGAAGAAAAAGGATTCATTGAGCGTCGGCCGGGTGGTATGCGTATGATCCGAATCTTAAAAGATATTTAACTCATTAACTGTTGGGCTTGTTCTAACGCTTCTTTGTTACGACGAGTCCAACCTTTTCCAAACGTATCAAATGTTTTTAAACCTTCATAAAAGCCCTGACGCTTGTCGTGCATCTTAATTAAGACTTCTGCTGTATTATGTTCAGCCAATGCTTTGAGAGTTTGCGGTCCAATCCCACCATCCTGTTCAACTCCAATAATGCCCTGCAATGCTTTTGCAGAGCGACTTACGCCAGAGTTAACACCCCAATCAAAGCAGAAAAAATCAAGACCGGGTGGTAAATCATCACACTTTAATCGTTTCCAATATTCGTGTTTATAAATTGGGGCAACGTCAGTTGGAGTAAGTTTTTTCATTTCTCCATCCTTAATACTTCGACCAACCCAACTACTATATGTGTTTCGTGTTACACCAAGATTCGTTTCACCGCCCGGATCACGGGGATGATTAACGTAACCACCTTCGTGATGCAGGAGCATTTCTAATGCTTTGTCAAAGTTCTCTTGCATTAGCGTTTCTTACGAGGGCTTGCAGTCTTTGCAGCTTGCTTAAAGTTCTTAGCAGTCGGGGCTCCTTTGCTTCCCGGCTTTCTCATTTTCTCGCCTGAACCGGCAGCTATTCTTTTTTTCTTTGCGTGAATGTTTGCATATAAACCGGGTTTTTTTGCCATGTTATTTTCCTACTTTCTTTACACGTTCTAGGGTTCTAAGTCCCCCCAATCCAAGCATTCCCATAAGAACCGGGAGCATGACTGAGGTATCCGCTTGAGGGATTTCGATATTAAAAGGGGCAGCAAGTGGAGCGATTAAAAAATTTACCATAAAACCAAGGACACAGACCCAAGCGGTTGCGGGTCGCCACGATGATTGAAACCAGTTTCCTTTTGCATCCTCTTTATTTATTTCTAATTGTGCCAAGAGAGCTTGTTGTGCATGGGTGTCAGCCATTGTCGCTAACTCATGGGCTAACTGAGCCTTCTGATCTTTGTCTTCTATGACTTTATCTAAGAGCCCAGAAACAGGACCAATAAGACTATTAATAATACTCATTACCACTTCTCCTTGTTAGCCCAGTAAGCAGCAGACATAAGACCTTTGCTAATGTTTGATCTATGCCGAGCTTTAAATGAACGTGACCGGGCTGTATCTTTCTTGTCCCCTGACACTCCTTGCTGACCAAACCGAATTGTTTTTATTTTGTTGCCTTTTTTTGCAACAACCACATGAGACTTTGTTGAGTGTCCGGGTGTTCGTTTGGGCTTGTTATAGGACATTAATCCAAGCCGTTTTAATCTTGGGTCCTTACTCATTCTTTCTTTCCACTTCCCAAGAACACAGCAAAGGCTCCTGTGAGAGCCCCGGTCATAACGGAGGGCAGGGCTGCTTGCTCAAGTGATGGGTCAGGCAGAGAAATAAACCATTCAATAACCCGAAATGTCATAACAATGAGAGCCAACATAATAAGCCGGGGAATAATTCTCCATTTGTCTAAATACTCGGGTGTCATTTAATCAGCATCCATTTCGGTTCCCATGTAATTGCATGGTGATAAGCTAGGAGTAATGAAACAATCGTAATATACATTATAATTTTTGGGTCCATCGTTAGGTCTAGGTTTTGAACACCTACTTATATTTCATTGCGAATAAATACATCAGGTAGCCACCACCACCTGTAATAGCCATGGAAAACATTATTCCAACAGCATTTATAATTTGGTTCTTTCTTTTAGTGGCTTGGTATCTACCTTCTTTCTCACGTTCTTTAGCTTTCTCTCTAAACTGTTTTAGCATACGCACTCCCGAGCTACCCCGGGCTTGCCACACCGCTTCTTCGATTGTCTTCTCCATATCGAGTGCTTTATAATATAAAGTCAATTCGGCTAGCGGATCGTTCTTATTGCCCGACTTCTGTGCTTCCTTGGCTCCATCTATAAATGAAAAAACTTTATTCAAATCAGATGAAACAGAGCTTAAGTCCTTACCAACATTAATGGCCTTTCTTACGGTTGCTAGGGCTAGGAGTGCTGTCGAAATCGGCTCCATTCTTTAACCTTTAATTACCAAGCTAAGAAGTAATACTATCGTTGTACCTGCACTGCCTATCAAGACCATCTCAAGGCGTTTGACACGGCTAATGATCTCAAGCCACCTCTCTTCTGACACAGCCTTGTGCGTGTCCAGAGCAGCTTTGAGTTCAAGAACTTTCATTTAGTTAGCTACTGCTTCCACAGCTTCTTCTGGCTCAACGCTTTTAATTAAAGCATTAGTAAAACCTTGCAAACTAACTTCGAATATTTGTAGCTCTGCTTTTAAACTGTTAACTTTTGCTTGGCAGACTTTAATCTGATTAATAATATGTTTTTGCTCATTCGACATAGTATCTACATCGTGGTCTGTGCCGTTAATTTTTATCACGTTATCTGTCATATTAACTCCTAAGATGGTTTCGTTGGAAAATCTACATCTGGAAATCCAGATTGTGCAGGAAGATCACGCAATGCTTGACGATATGTTTTCCATGAATCTGACATAGTTACATCTGAATTAGCCATCCAATCTGTTTCTTGTAGTAAAGCATTACGTTTCGTGCGAGCCATTTGGCTTCCAACTTTTAATGCAAGAGCTGCTTGTTCTTCTTCTGTTGGAATATCCCAATCAGGTGTATACTCTACGCCATCTTTATAATGTTTAGCCATTTATTGAACCCTTCTATATTGACGAATAATACCATTTATATTGCCACTACCTGCTGGAAAAATTTTTAATGTTGTAACTTGATTAGTTTCTCGTATTAGACCTGAAGAATAATTTCTTAAAGCGGTTGTTGTTCCAGTTCCATTTGAAATTTCAATGTCAAATTTTGCATATTTACTATTAGCTTGATGGTAACGCATAAATCCATGTCCATAAATTGCGTCATTAGTTTCAGAAAAATTGTCTTGTGAGAGTGTTACTTCAGTTGAGTTTAACCCTGCTGAAGCATGACTGCCACCACTTGTAAAATAAAAATAAGCTACTCTGAAATTTGCATCTCCATAACTTCCAAAACCAGAATCTCCTGCACCTTTTGCTTGAAGAGTAATACCACCAGTACCACTAGTTCTAGAAAGGTTTTCAAGAGTAAAATAAAAATCTCTATCGTAGCTCACAGTAAATTCAGCAGAACTTGCACCAGACATAGTTGTAGTTGTTACAAGTTCGTACATACCACCACCACCGCTTGCATCTTCCCAAGCTACACCTGAGCCTGTGCTTGTAAGCACTTGACCGTCTGAGCCTTGAGCACCATTTATCTTAAAGTTATCAGCATCAAGGTATCCTGTTACATTTACACCACCAGATTCTGTAGCGAGTTTAGCTGCATTGTTATGATAAAGGGTTACTGCTCCATCAGTCAGAAACGATGCCATACTTTCTGAACCACCTTTATTAAGATATATCCCAGTCCCATCTGTTGATATCTTAAAATCACCAGTTCCAACATCATCAATATGGGAGGCTCCCCCAGAGTGATAAATCTGAAGGTCAGAACTATTACCAAACATAGCCTTGGCATTGTCAGGAAATAAAATATCATCTGTTCCTGTAGGTACAGTAAACACTGTAGCATCAGCATCATTCTTTAATGTAATGTCAGATGTTGAACCTTGACCTGTAAGTATAAGACCTTCAGCAGCAGTGTATCCTATAGCTGCATTATCCCCTGCACTAGTATCAGAAGTTGCGTTAACAGTACCACCTGAAATATCACCTGTAGTAGTAATCGTAGAAGAACCTATGTTTATATTTCCAAAGCCAGATGTTATAGAGCCACTATCTAAAGCACCTGTTGTTACAATAGATGATGAACCACTTGCACTTGCACCAGAAGCCCAAGAAGGTATACCACTAGCTAAAGTAAGAGATTGACCATCTGTACCTTTGGCTAGTCTTACATACTTACTACCATTATTATAAAGTATATCTCCACTTGCATCTGAGCCAACATTAAATCCAGTATTAAATTCAACTAAACCAGTATCAGTTATTGTCATGGCATCATCGCCATCTGTAAAAGCAATCTTAGTTGTCTGCACTTCCCCTGCTATATTAACATCACCAGACACATCTAAACTTCCTGCATCTAATTCACCTGTAAGAGTTATATTTCTAAAGCCTGTAACATCTTTATTTGTATCAACAACAACTGCTTTACTTGCAGCTACAGTTCCTGCTGTAATACCATCAATACTTTCTAAATCATTTTCATTAATATCAGCACTGCCTATAACAAATGACCCTGCTGTAATTGCACCAGAAGCAGTAACAGATGTTATATTTGGGTTTGCACCTCCCCCTGCTAATGAAGCCATGTCAGCAATAACAGAGGATGTAGCAAGTAAATTTAAATCTTCAACAATCGCAGATGTCGCTAATAAATTAATATCAGTTACAATATCAGATGTGGCTAACGTATTTAAATCACTTACAATATCGCTTGTTGCCAATGTATTTATGTCGCTTACAATATCAGAAGTAGCAAGTGTGTTTAAATCAGAAACAATATCAGATGTAGCCAGTGTATTTAAATCAGCAATTACATCAGAATTAGCAAGCAAAGCCATATCTGCTATTACATCAGTTGTCGCTAATAAAGCCATATCCGCTACCACTGCTGACGCACTTAATGTAGCCATTGCTGTTACATTTGCAGATGTCCCTAGCACTCCCATTGCTGTTACGTTTGCACTTGTACCCAACAAACCCATGTCTTCAATGACTGCTGACGTTGCTAGTAATCCCATATCTTCAATAACAGCACTTGTTGCTAGTAAAGACATATCTTCTACGACAGCAGTTGTACCTAATAAATTTAAATCTTCGACAACAGCAGTTGTACCTAATAATGCTAAGTCAGCTACTGCTGCTGTAGTACCTAATAAACCCAATGAGGTAACAGAAGCACTTGTTCCTAGCCTTCCTATTTCTGTTGCTTTCCCTGCTACTGCACCTATATCTGTTGCATCATTAGCAACACTTGTAACATTAGAAGAAATACCTGCTACTGTAGTTACATTGCTCGCTACTCCGGCAACCGTGGTTACATTCCCTGCTATTGCAGCAACCGCTTGAATCGCATCTGTCGAATCTGTCCCATCTTCAATATCAGCAAGCGTAGCAATGTCGGTTGTCACAGACGCAAGGGTGGTTACGTCCGTTGTAGATGGACCCACTTCTGGGTTTCCTGTAGTGGAATTAAATGCAAGAAATTTTCCTAAACGATCTGCTTTGACAGGAAGCTCCATATCAATAGAGGTGGCATCATTCTCTGGGGCAGCTAATGCTCTATCCACTTTCTGAGAAACTTGCTGTAGAATCATCTGCTGCGTATCAAAGTCTTTTTCTAAAGCAGCAGCCGTAAGAGGACCACCTGTGGTATAAACGGATGACCGGGCAAGTCCTACGTTAGAGGAGATTGTAACGGTCTGAGAATTGGTAGGAAAATTTCCTGACGTAAAGCTCACTGATCCGGCACCGCTTGAACTTAACGTGACTGTATAATGAGTACTAAGCGTTTTCAGAGTTCCATCAACAAAAACATTAACTTCTGTCGTTGCGTTCACCTGAAACGTGAAGCTGAACGGTCCTGCATCAGCCGGATTATTGCCGGTATATTGTACTCGTCGAGCTACAGCATTAATATCAGTCATAGTCTATTCCTCACTTCTAGGTTTTGAACATAGCATAAAGCATTATTAATATCCACTTTTAAGTAACTCCTTCTCTTCGACCACTTCTCTAATTCTACCTACATTCTCCCTCATAAACTTACGGGCATACGATCTGCGTTGTGTAACTTCTGCACTTAATAGGTTGTAACGTGATTCATCATCAAAAGCGTTTTTATCCTTATCTCGACTTGCTCCAAAATAAAAAGCTCCGTTATCCGTTGTTGGGTCCATGTATGAGTTAAGTGTATTTAGTAACGTTTCTTCCGGGTTATACCCTCTATCCCCCGGCAAGCGACCTTCCTCATCGTAATTATTTATAAGATAAATATAATCGTTATAATCTTGACCCGAAAGTTTAACACCTTCTATAGATTTTTTGTGCATAGAAAACGTCCCGGCATCAACTTCAGAGAGCCTTATTAATTCTTGGTCAAGAGGGGTAAGTTCAGCGTCATGCGTTGTACGAATAGGATTAAAAAATTCCTCAAAAGTTCCTTTGCTTTGCTTCCTTTCATTTCCCCAGAAATCGAGTCCTGGTGGTAATTGATCTGAGAAAGATGGATGCCGAGCTTTTGCTTCTTGGACTGATTTATAAAAGCCTTGAAGAAACGGGTGCAGTTCTGTTGAGTGTGTTCCAAATATGTATTCATCAGGAAGCATAGTGTTTGACGCTGTTGGGTTTGAATAGCGTTCCATTGCTCCTGAAAAAGATGTTGCCCCAATAACAGGAATGTCTGCTTGTTCAGCAAAATAAGTACCAAGTCCAAATGTCATACGACCTTGAGCCGAGCCAGATAATGCCATGCCGACATCTCCAACTTTCTTTCCGGCAAAGAGTTGTAGGCGTTCAATGATATCTTCTTTTTCACCATAAGGATTCCCTACGGCTGTCATCAATTCTGCAAACCCTTGTAGAAAAGGCATATTGGTTGCGTATTGAGATGCAGATAATGTGGCTGCTGACATCATAGCGTCATATAATTTAGGGTCTTCAGATAAATCACTGTCTCTCATGTAATACGCCATGTCTGCTGCCATAGCGAGAAGCCCGGACATTGGGTCCATACGGCTAAATGTAAATGTTTGATACGTTCCATCATCATTTTTTATACCAATAGAGTAGGGCTGTATTCCTTTATCTGTCATAATCTTACGGGCTTTTTTGTCCGTTGGACCTGTGCCTGTTACAATAATATCATCTCCGTATTGACCAGAAGCAAAATACATCATCGTAGACATAACACCCCAACCCGTAGCCAGTTTGCTCATAGCGTCATCAAACTCTCGACCCCCGGACCCTTTTGGACCAATACCTTTTTTTATGGCTCTTGCTACTGGAAAGACATTAAACGACCTATCCCACACGTTCTGCACAATATTTGCCGGGGTTTTATAAAATGGCACAACAACTTTAACACCGGGAAGATTAGCCACACCACCAAGTTTTGCAGCAATACCTTCAAGATCAGATTGAAACGTCATTTCCTTTGCTTCTAATTCCATCATGTCAAGAACATCACTTGAAGGATTTGTCATTACATCTGCATAAGTTTGACTAAATGTGTTGCTTGCTTCTTCTCTTGTTTTCCCTGCTTTAAGGGCTAAACGATAATCTATAGACCCACGCTTATGAGCTTCTCTGTATTGCACTCTTCGTCTTGATATAACCTTAAACAATTCATCCTCTGACGCTAAGAACCTACCGGGGATACGGGTTGCTACACCTAACACATCGTAGAACATCCCACTGAAATCACCTTTACCGGCATTTTCCATAATTTTACCAATGTTGTCTTCTTTACCAATAGCCCGTCTATTTTTTAAATCTATCTTAGAAGCAAAGTCTCCTGACTCGCCCGTAATTAAAGTTCGACCCATAAGCGTCCAAGCCTCTTTTTGAGCCATAATTATTGCTTGTGCTTCAGCAGCCATTTCACCCATAAACACACGATCTGTTACAAGTTCAGCGTTTGCACCGCCTATCATTTTAGAACGAAATTCACCAATAACCCCGGCAACTCCACGCTCAAGAAGTCTTTGTGTTTGAAACGCCAGATTGCCACCTTGATTTACAAAGTGCGTAACAGGGCTTGAGAGAAGGGCATTAATATAAATCTCCATTGCTACATCATAACTTTTAGCCCACGCTCCTTTTTCAACATATTTTGCTTTAGCCGGGTTGGAAAGCTGCGTGTATTGCAACAGCTTCATATTCATTTCGCCTTCTTCCATAGTATTAAAATCAATACTTTTTTCGTCCCAACCTTTTATATAATCAGTTAATTCCTCAGAATAATTTTTAAGATTTAATCCCTCTAGTTTCTGTACGTTACGAACAACAGCTAATCCTCGCCCATACTCACTAACAACTCCTGATACCTTCGCAGAAAGATTTGACTGTATAGCACCAAGCCGGGCTATTTGCTGCATAAGGGCTGCTTTTTCTGGTCCTGTTGCTTGAAGGGCAAGTTGAACACCGTGATCCAATTCTTTTGTTAATCGCACAATAGCTACAATGCCACCAACAACATCTTCTGGCGGTGCCATTTGACCGGGTTTCATTTTTAAAAACTTATACATCATGGAATCAACACCTGCTGCTTCAGCAAGTTTTAGTAAATCCTCAAGACTTTGTTTGTCTCGTTTCATGTGTTTAAATAAGGCTTTGTTTTGAACCTTTATATCTTCCATAAGATTACCAATAAGCCGACCAGAATCGTCAGCTAGTAATTCAGCCCTATCAAATATTTCACCAATACGGGCAAAGTCTAAACCAAAGTCTAGGGCAGGTCCTTGGTAGCCTGTATCTGCTATAATTTTATTAAGTTCGACAACTTCTTCTTCTGGCATGGATTTAACAAGAATATCACCATCACCCATTTTTGTAATTGTATCATCAGGAGCATCACGACCAAACACTTTGGCAGAAGTTTCCTCACCAAAACCCCCAATTTTTTTAGCTCCGGCTTCAACTAACTTAGAAACACTTACCATTACTGCCTCTCCTCATTCATTGACTGTGCAGCTAAACCACCACCTACGGCTGTTGCAGCTATTGGAGTAAAGAGAGGTTGACCTTTTGGTGCGGAAGATTTGATGGCATCTGTGATAGGAATAGCGAGTGTGTCTTGTCCACCGTCCACAGGTAACTTTATTACCTCAACCTTGGCTTTTTTATCGAGCTTCTTAAGAACTGCACTGGAGTTTTTAGGAAGGATTGAATCATAGAATTGTTCAAGACCGGGTTCATTCCACCGAGCCACTTGTATTTTACCGGGGCTCCAAGCAACGTAATCATAACCATTTTCTGTAGCGTAACGGATCATTCTCTTTAAACCCAGTTGGACCCATTGGTCAGTTTTTTCTACAAGAGGACCACGGGGAACAATAGTATTTGGAGTTTCTTTAGTTAAATTATTAATTTCATCAGTTATATTTTTTAACTCAACAAATGCGTCATAAGCACCGGGATTGTCTTTATATATTCTACGGGCAGTTTCAAGATCAGTATTTGCTAAAGTTACGTTATTAATTACAGAGCCCGGACCTTCTCCAACTTTTTTATTAAATGCTTCAGATAATTTTTGTTTCTTACTTTCTAAGCTACTTATTTTAGCTTTGTTCGCTTGTATTTCTGGGGAGTTAAACCTCATACGATCACTTTTACGACCGCCCCCGGCTTGAGCCCAATCGCTTTGAAACTCCTCAATATAAAGAACCTTTTTACCGTTAATGTCTTTTCGGTCTTTCACTCTGACATGAGCAATAATATTATTTTCATCAAAATGTGAATTGTCCTTAAATGAAGCAAGTGACCCTTGTGGATACTTTTTATTATTTTCAGCAAATTCAATACGCAGTTGTTTCATTTGATTTTCTAAGTTTCTTTTTTCAGCGTACAATACTTTTTCTTCATCTGTATGATTAGACATATTTATTTGTAACCGTGGCGATATACTATTTATTTCATTAACTCGTTTTCTAAGTTCAAATTCCTGTTGACCGATTTTACTCGACTTGATTTGGGCTGAAACCAAGTCAGGATCACCAGAAAAGTTATCATTTTGTAAAAGTATCTCCCTATAATTCTCACCGCCATCTTGCGTATAATCTAGGTATCGGGCATCACCTTCATATTCTATAAAACCATAATCCATGGCGTGTGTTTCGGCTTGTACTTTTGCTTCATCCAGAGAATAAATATCTCCATCTGTAACTCTTGTTCCATTTGGCGTATTAATATAATACCCTAAATCGTCATTACCAACTATTTCGTAACCAGAGTCAGGATCACGATACTGCATATAAGGATTATCAAGATATTCTTCTTGGGCTATATTATCTGCAATTTCTGCTACGTCATAACGAAAATCAACAACATTACCATCAGCGTCCGTATATTCAAACTCACCTTTTTTTAAGGCTTCAAGCATTGCAGGGTTATAACCGGGCTTTTCTTTTAAACCACTATCAATTTGCTCAACTATAAACTCTTCCCCACGTTCTAATTCATACATATAATCTTCAGTTCTGTGTCTCCATTCATCAGCGTCATCTATAACCG
>Ga0181387_1000026_pt1 | contig 30973 bp, 45 predicted proteins | sample 10SPOviralmetaG_FD_130119 | JGI IMG/M metagenome (GOLD analysis project Ga0181387, IMG submission 130119) | Marine viral communities from the oligotrophic San Pedro Time Series (SPOT) site, San Pedro Channel, CA, USA - 10 SPOT_SRF_2010-04-27 | ecosystem: Environmental > Aquatic > Marine > Strait...
CAATGAATTAACACAAGCATTTGCAAAAGAAGATGAAGCAAGCCAAAAGAAAGCATTTGAAGTAAATAAAGCAATAGGAATAGCCAACGCAATAATAAATACTTCTGTTGGTGTTTCTAAAGCATTAGCAAGTTCAGCACCACCTCTAAATTTTATTAATGCAGCAATAGTAACTGCATCTGGTATTGCACAAGTAAAGAACATACAAAAAACACAATTTAATAGTAGTTCTTTTGATAGCACATCACCATCAACAAGTACTGGTGGAGCAAATACTTCACCAAGTCAATCTCCAAGTTTCAATGTTGTAGGACAAAGCCAAGCAAATCAAGTATCTATGGCTTTAGCTAATCAACAACCAGTACAAGCATTTGTAGTTTCTGGAGATGTAACTACAGCACAACAACTACAAAACAATACAATTACACAAGCAACTTTTTAAAATAAAACACAATGGATATAATAGAATTAATATTAGATGAAGAGAATGAAGAAATGGTTGGAATAGATGCGGTTAGTATCGTAGAGAATCCAGCTATTGAATCAGATTTCATAACATTAGCAAGTGAAGAAATACAACTTGCAAAAATAGATGAAGAGAAAAAATTGCTTCTTGGTGCAGCACTTATACCAAACAAGCCAATATTTAGAAAGCGTAATGATACTATGTTTTACGTTTACTTTTCTAAAGATACAGTTAGAAGAGCAAGTGAATTGTTTTTTCAAAACAGTAATCAAAATAATGCAACCTTAGAACACCAAATGAGTGTTAATGGTTTAACTGTTGTAGAATCTTGGATAGTAGAAGATACTAAAATGGATAAATCAGCAAAGTATGGTTTAGAAATGCCTGAAGGTACTTGGATGATTTCAATGAAAGTAGAGAATGATGAAATCTGGACTGATTATGTAAAAACTGGCAAAGTAAAAGGTTTTAGTATTGAAGGTTATTTTGCAGATAAAGCACAAATTAAAAAACCCGATACAAAAGCAGAGATGCAAGCTATTGAAGAAGAAGAAGCTGAATATATGCTTAGTAATATTAAAGCACTAATTAAGAAAGATAAAAGAACTAAATCTGGTAAAAAGATAGAATTAGAAACTTATAACGATTATCCTCAAGCAGTTAGTAATAATGCTAAAAGAGGTATTGAACTAAATGAAAAAGTTAATAATAAATGTGCAACACAAGTTGGTAAAATACGTGCGCAACAATTAGCACAAAAAGAAAACATTAGCTTACAAACTTTAAAAAGGATGTATTCATATTTAAGCAGAGCGCAAGAATATTATGATGAAGGAGATACAAAAGCTTGCGGTACTATTTCTTATTTATTGTGGGGTGGTAAAGCTGGTTTAAGATGGGCAGAAAGTAAGTTAAAAAAACTTGGAGAAATTAATTTATCTTCTATGGTAGTAGATGAAACATTTGCAATTATAGATGATAGATTAGCTTATAGCACACAAGAGAAAGCTGAGGAGATGGCACAGAATATAGGTTGTGAAGGTTTTCACATTCACGAGTTTGAAGATAAAGAATGGTTTATGCCTTGTGAAAAACACACACAAATGAAAAAACCTTGCACAGCTGGTTATGAGCAATACGGAATGAAAATTAAGAATGGTAAAAAAGTACCTAATTGTGTGCCAATAAAATAAATAATATGAAAAGTAAAAAATTTGTAACACCAAGTAATACATCACCAAAAAATACTAAGCGTGGATGCTTATGTCCTGATGGCAAAAGATACAGTAATAAGTGTTGTGATGGTAGCCTACAAGCACAAGGTATAGGTAAAGTATAAAATAAAGTTAAAAAAAAATATAACAGTAAAGGTTTTTAAACGTTTATAGGTATATACTCAAATTATGAAAGCAAACGAAATACTAAACAAAATAAAAAATATTGTTGGTGAAAAAGTTGAACTTTCTGAAGAAAAAATAGAAATGGCTGAAATTACATTAGAAAACGGAACTGTATTAGTTGCAGAATCTTTTGAAGCTGGTAAATCTGTATTTATTAAAACTGATGATGAGCAAATTGCTCTTCCTGTTGGTGAATATAAATTAGAAGAAGGCAAAGTTTTAGTTGTATCTGAAGAAGGTTTAATTGACAGTATTAAAGAAGCTGCTGAAGAAGCGGTTGAAGAAGAAGAATTATCTGAAGAATCTGAAGAAGTTAAAGAAACTGAATTAGAGGAAGAAGAAAAAGAAGAAATGAACTATGTTACTAAAGAAGAGTTTACATCTGCTGTTGAAGAAATCAAAGCAATGATTGACGAAAAACTTGGTAACAAAGAAGAAATGAAGGAAGAAGTAATAGAAGAGAAAGAAGAACTTTCTGCTGTTGCTCCTGAACCTGTAAAACATAATCCTGAAGCTGAAGTTGATAATAAAGTAAATTTTCATATTGCAAGCAATAGAACAGCTACAACTAAAGACAGGGTTTTTGATAAAATTTTTAACAATAATTAAATAAAATAAAATGGCGACAACAACAAGTATAACAAGTACTTACGCTGGAGAATTTGCTGGGAAATATATCTCTGCTGCTCTTTTAAGTGCTAACACAATTGATAAAGGCGGTATAGAAGTAATGCCTAATATCAAATATAAGTCTACTATGAAAAAAGTAGCTACTGATGCAAACGTAATTAAAAACGCTTCTTGCGATTTTGATGCAACTGCTACAGTAACATTAACCGAAAGATTACTACAACCAGAGGAGTTCCAAGTAAACTTACAATTTTGTAAGCAAGATTTCCAATCTGATTGGGAAGCTGCTCAAATGGGATATTCTGCATTTGATAAAATGCCACCTAAATTTTCAGATTTTATTATTGGCCACGTAGCTGGTTTAGTAGCTGAAAAGAACGAACAAAACATTTGGGAAGGTGTTAATGCAAACGCTGGAGAATATGATGGTTTAGTAACTTTAGCTTTAGCTGATGCTGATGTAGTAGATGTAGCATCTCACGCTGCTGTAACTGCTGCTAACGTAATTGATAAATTAGGTTCTATTGTTGATGCAGTACCTTCTGCACTTTACAATAAAGAAGATTTACATATTTACGTATCACAAAACATTGCAAGAGCTTATGTAAGAGCTTTAGGTGGTTTTGCTACTTCAATTGGTTCAAATGGTGTTAACGCACAGGGAACACAATGGTACAACGCTGGTGGACAACTATCTTTTGATGGTGTAAAAATCTTTGTTGCTAACGGTTTAGCTGACGATACTGCAATGGCTGCACAAAAATCTAACTTATACTTTGGTACTGGTTTATTAAATGACATGAACGAAGTTAAGGTATTAGATATGGCTGACCTTGATGGTTCGCAGAATGTCAGAGTAATAATGCGTTACACAAGCGCAGTTAACTACGGAATAGGTTCTGATATAGTTTTATACCACGCCTAAGAATTAATTAATAACAAGGGAGTTGAAATGCTCCCTTAATTTAAATTTTAATAATATGGCTTGCGATTTAACAGCTGGTAGAAAAGTACCTTGTAAAGATGTAATTGGTGGTATTGTTAGAGCTTGGTTCATTGATTTTGGTGAATTAGGAACTGTAACAAAAACTGCTGATGAAATTACAGATATGACAGGTACAATAACTGCCTTACAATATGATTTAAAAGGTACTAATAGTTTAGAAACTGCTATTACCTCAAGTAGAGAGAATGGAACAACATTCTTTGAAGAAACATTAACTTTAACACTACCTAAATTATCTAAAGAAGATAATAAGGAACTGAAGCTTATGGCTTACGGAAGACCTCATATCTGCGTAGAAGATAGAAACGGAAACTTTATGCTTTGTGGTTTAGAACACGGGATGGAAGTTACGGGAGGCAGTATAGCTACGGGAACAGCTTTCGGGGATTTAAGCGGTTACTCATTAACTTTAACTGGTCAAGAATTAGAACCAGCTAACTTTATTGCTGGTGGAACTTCTGCTGACCCTCTTGCTGGAATGAGTTCAGCGACTGTAACAGTTACGGTGGGAACCAATAGTTAAAAAATACGCGATTAATATAATTGTGTGATTCATAATATATAGTTTGATTGGAGGGGAGGGAGTGATTAACCTCCCCTTTTTTATTAAAAAAATATGCAAATATTAACTACAAGTGGCACACGAATTATTAACTTTATACCAAGAGAAACAATTTTAGGTACTAAAACTTATAAATTAGTGATAAAGTCAGAAGCTCAAAATAAAGTTTTATTTACAGATGTTAATGCAACATTTGCTGAATTAGATTACTATTATCAATATTCAACTACTCAAGCATTAGTTGAAAACAATTACTATACTATTACAATCACCAATACAACAGATAACGCAATAATTTTTAAAGACAAAATGTATTGTTCAGACCAAACACTTTCAGACTATGAAATTTCAAACGGTGTTTATATAGAACAAAGTACAGGAGACAATCAATTTATATATTATGGATAATCTACATTTAATACAATTAGGCCAATACGAAAGGCCAACAATCACAGAAGAACGCAATAAAGATTGGGTATCTATAGGTGATAACAATGATTATTACCAAAGTTTAATAGATGCTTATATGGATAGCACAACAAACAATGCTGTTATAAATGGTGTTGTTAACCAGATATATGGTAAAGGATTAGATGCTACTGATTCTGCACAAAAGCCAGACCAGTATGCACAAATGAAAAGTTTAGTAAAACCTCACGATTTAAGAAATGTTTGCCAAGATTTAAAACTATTAGGCGAAGCTGCTTTTCAAATAACTTACAATGGTTCTAAAATATCAGCAATAACACATTTTCCAAGAGAAACGTTAAGAGCTGAAAAGATGAATGATAAAGGTGAAATAAAAAACTATTTTTATTCTGCTGATTGGAGTAAAGTAAAACACAATACTAAACTAAAAAAGTTTCCTGTTTTTGGTAGTGGCGCACAAAATGAAATATTTATTATAAAAAGATATGTAACAGGATTTTACTATTATTCACCAGCAGATTATAATACTGCTTATGCTACACTTGAAGATGAAATAGCGTGTTACTTAATTAACGATACTCAGAATGGTTTTAGTGGTACTAAGGTTGTGAACTTTAATAATGGTGTACCAGATAGAGAAAAGCAATTAGCTATTAAGAATGATGTAATGCAAAAACTTACTGGTAGTTATGGCGAGAAAGTAATTGTTGCATTTAACAATAATGCAGAAAGTAAAACAACTATCGATGATGTACCACTAAACGATGCTCCAGCACATTACTCATATTTAAGTGAAGAATGTTCTAAGAAGATTATGCTAACTCATAGAGTGACATCACCCTTGCTCATTGGCTTAAGAGATGGTAGCGGCGGTGGTTTAGGTTCTAATGCAGATGAAATACAAAACGCCTCAAGGCTTTTTAATAACGTAGTTATACAACCATACCAAAACCTTTTGATTGATTGCTTAAATACTTTATTATCGGTAAATGATATTAGTTTAAATCTTTACTTTAAAACTATTGAACCACTTGAGTTTATGGATTTAGAGAATGTTGAAGGTGAAGAAAACATTGAAGAGCAAACTGGTATTAAAGAAGAAGAAGAAGGCACAGAGCTTGAAATAATGGCTTCTAAGAGCGTTTCAAACAAAGATAGTGATGAACTACTAAAAAATGCTTTAGATTCGCTTAAAGGCATTAAAATGGATACTAAAGAGTTTGAAATAGTTGATATTAGAGATTTAGATGATGAAAATGAAAGTGTTGAGGATTGGGCTAAATCAATGATACAATTAAGTGATGTTGTAGATAGTAAAGAAGATGGTTTTTCTACTTTAGATAAATCAATGTATAAAGTAAGATACAAATATGCAAAAGGTAGTAGTAGAGGTGGAGAAAGCAGAGAATTTTGCAAAGAGATGATGAACAGAACAAGTGCTGGTATTGTATATAGATTAGAAGATATTGATAAGGCAAGCAGAGATATGAACTTTAAAGCTGCTAAATTACCAATGCACAAAGGCCAAAAGTATGATTTGTTTAAATTCAAAGGTGGTGTTTATTGTAGACACAAATGGCAACAGATTTTATACAAAATTAAAAAAGGAAAAGAAGCTGGTAGTGATGATTTAGATGATTACAAAAAAAGTAAAACTATTCCTAAAAGTTACGAACCAAAACCAAGAGGTAGAAAACAAGCAGTAAAAGCTCCAGTAAATATGCCTAATAATGGACACCACCCAAATTATAAAGGAAAATGAGTAAAGCACTATTTGTAACAAGACACGATATTTCAGTATTTACTGCTGCTAATGGTAATATAGATAATGATAAAATTTTACCGTATATCAACCAAGCGCAAGATATTCACATACAGAATTATTTAGGTACTGAGTTATATGTTAAAATACAAAATGAAATAGTTGCTGGTACTTTAGCAAATCCTTACTTAGCTTTGTTGAATGATTATATAAAACCAATGCTACTACATTGGGCAATGGTAGAATACTTACCTTTTGCTGGTGTTAATATTTCAAATGGTGGTATATATACTAAGAACCCTGAAAACAGCACAGCACTAACAAAAGAACACGTAGATAGCTTGATTGAACGTTGTCGAAGTGTTTCTCAGTTTTACACTAACAGATTTATAGATTTTATGCAAAATAACGCAGCTGGATTAATACCTGAATACTATTCTAATAGTCAAGAGGATATGTATCCAGATGATGTTGCAGATTTTGGAGGTTGGGTACTTTAAAAATATATTATGCCAGATAATAACATAGAATGGGGACAAGCTGCAGTAAACAACAGCAATGATTTTGGTAAAGCAAAAGCTAATTCTACCAATAACTTTGGTGCTGTTTATGATAGTTCGCCAAGTGGTGATACTAATATTGCTGGAGGGCAACCTGTTGTGTCAATAACTTATTCTGCAAGTGCATTCTGTGCTGATGCAAGCGACCCTACGCCAACTATACAAAACAACGCTGGTGCTGGTACATTTAGCTCTACTACTGGATTAGTATTTATTAGCACAACAACTGGTGAAGTAGATATTGATGCTTCTACTGCTGGTAGTTATTTAATTACATATACAGATACAGATGCTGCAACTGCTACATTTAACTTAACTATTAATGCATTACCAACTGTTGTTGTAAGCGTTTCTGCTGGTACAATTTGTGATGGAGAAAGTACAATATTAACCGCAAGTGGTGCTTCTACTTATGTATGGAATGATGGTAATACAGATAATCCAAGAACAGTATCACCAACTACTACAACTACATTTACTGCTACAGGTACAGATTCTAATGGTTGTGTAAGTTCTGGTGGTACTACAATTACAGTTAATGCTTTACCAACTGTTGAAATATCTGGAACTTTAACTTATTGTGCTGGTAGTACAACAACATTGACTGCTACTGCTGGTTTATCTTCTTACTTATGGAGTACTGGAGCAACTACACAAGCTATAAATGTAACTGCTGGTAGTTATACTGTAACTGGTACTGATAGCAATGGCTGTAGTGCTACTTCTTCTGCTTCTACAGTAACTGAAATTCCTTTAGATGTTGCAACAGTAACTTATTCAGCAAGTGCTTATTGTCAAATGCCTACTGGTGCTTTAGCTGTAGAGGGTTATTATCCACTATATTCTACTGAATCTGCTTCAAATGCAGTTAGTTCAGATGGTACATCTCACAGTCACACATTGAGTGGAACTACTTACTATATGCCAAACGCTGGTATAATAGTTTATCACGGAACTTATTCTTTAACTGCTACTCCTACTATTACAGGTGAAAGCGGAACATTTAACAGTCTTACAGGCTTAAGTATTGATGCTAATGGTGTTATTGACAAAAACGCTTCTACTGCTGGAACATATAGCGTAGAATATACTACTACTGGTAGTTGTCCAATTACTGTAACTAATTCAATAACTATAACTGCTTTAGATAATGCAACGTTTAATTTTAGTTCAAGTGCTTACTGTGATAATGTTTCAGACCCAACACCAACTAAAAGTGCTTCAGGAATATTTAGTTCATCTACTGGTTTAAGTCTTAACACTTCTACAGGTGAGGTTAATTTAGATGCTTCTACTGCTGGTACTTATGTTATTGGTTTTGTAACAAGTGGAAGCTGTCCAAATAGTTCTATTCAAACTTTAACTATTAATGCTGCTCCTACTGTAGCTATTAGTGGAACTCTTTCTTATTGTGCTGGCTCAAATACTACATTAACTGCTACTGCTGGATTAAGTAGTTATTTATGGTCAAGTGGTGAAACTACTCAAAGCATAACAGCTACTGCTGGAAGTTATACTGTTACTGGAACAGATAGTAATGGTTGTTCTACTACTTCATCGAGTGTAACAGTTACAGAAACACCTTTAGACAATGCTGCATTTAGTTACTCTGCAAGTAGTTATGCACCAACAGATGCAGACCCAACTCCAAGTATAACTGGTTTAACAGGTGGAACGTTTAGTGGAACTACTGGTTTAGTAATTAACTCAACTACTGGAGAGATTGATTTAAGTGCTTCTACTGTTGCTACTCATACTATTACTTATGATACTACTTCAAGTGGTTCAAGTGTTTGTCCAAATACATCTACACAAACTGTAGAAATAGCTGTAGCTGGAATTGCTAATAATTACAGTATGAGCTTTGATTCTGCCAGTTCAGATTATATAGATGTTAGTACAATAGGAAGTACTTTACAAACATTAAATAGTGGTACATTATCTTTTTGGATAAAACCTACAACAATAAGCGGAACACAAACTGTGTTAGGATATGGAAATACTACAACTACCGCTGATTTCTTTTCAGTATCTACATTGACAGGTGGCAAATTAAGGTTATTATTTAGAAACGATTCAAGTGGTACAGCTTGGCCTACTAACGGAGTAGATTTAAGAAGCAACGCAAGTGTTATTACTACTAATAATTGGTATCACATTTGTGTAATTAGTGATGGAAGTTCTTATACTGTTTATTTGAATGGCTCTGCTATTAGTATGAATGTTGATGCTGGTTCTAATTCTGGAAAATGGTTTGGAGATATTTCAGGAGCTACAATGAATAAAACTTTTATAGGTGCAAAAGAAAGCAGTAGCTCAATTGATAGTTATTTTGATGGAAACATTGATGAGCTTGCAATCTGGAATACAGCTCTAACATCTACACAAATACAAAGCATTTACGATGCAAAAGGAAATAACCTAACTAAAGACTTAACCACAGTATCAGGTTCAAACCTAATATATTGGAATCGTATGGGGGATAATTAATTAAGAATATGAGTACACAGTTTACAAATAGACAATGGCGTTTGCCTAACAATGAGAATAAAGACAAGCAGAGTAACTATTCTATGGACTTTGATGGTGGTGTAGGTAGTGCATTAATTAATTTAGGAAATGATAACACTCTAAATATTACAGGTTCTTTAAGTGTTTCTGCTTGGTTTAAAACTTTAAACAATACAAGTTCAATAATGATTGCTACTAAGGATTCAGGTACAAATAGAGCTTGGCAGTTATATATGATTAGTACAGGTTGGATAAGATTTGCAATTAATGGAGTTGCGGCTTATGCTTCAAGTTCTGGAGTATATGATGATGGAAACTGGCATCACGTTGTGGCTTTGTATGAGCCAAGTAATTACGTAAAACTATATATAGATGGAGTAGCCGATGGCGAAGATACTTCAAGTGTTCCAGCTTCTATAAATGATTTGCCTTCTCAAGATGTTGTGATAGGAGCTTATAGTGTTTATGATAATGGCACAAGATGGAATGGGCAAATAGACGGAGTAGCCATTTTTGACTACGCTCTTTCTTCAAGCCAAATAACAACTCTTTATGGTTCAAGCTCTACTGGTATAGGTAACCCAATGAGTTTATCTCCAAAGCCAGTTGCTTACTATCCTTTAGGAGACCAAGATGCTTTTAACGGAGCAAATTATTTAGTGCCTAATAGTTCTTTGAAAGATTATGTTTTTGATTTTGATGCTAATAGTGGAGGTGATTTTATAGATTTAGGAAGTTCTGAAGTTTTATTTAATAGTACATCTGGTTTTTCTTTTTCTACTTGGTGTAAACTTGAAAACTATAGTGTTGTTTCTTTTCCAGCTTTTTGTAGGTTAAAAACAGACCAAGCGACTGGTTTTATAATAGGATTATCAGACCTTTCAGGTTATGAAGGTGTATTTATTGGCAGTAATAGTAATTTTTTAACAGCAAGAACTCAAGGAGACATTTCAAGTGATTTTATAGGTGTTTGGAAGCACGTAGTAGTTACTTTTGATGGTATTAACAGAACAACATTATCAAGTTATAAAATTTATGTAGATGGACAACCTGTTACGCTTACTAATGCTGGCACGTTTGGTACAACTTTAAATGATAATAGATTAGGATATGGCAACAGTACAGGTACACCATTCAATGGATTGTTATCTAATTCACAAATATTCAATACAGCACTACCAGCAACAGGTTCTAACTCAGTAGAAACTCTTTACAATAATGGTTCTCCACTTACTTCAATGTCAGGATTTACATCTTTACAAGGTTGGTGGAAATTAGATGCTTCTGCTACTTATGATGGTTCTAACTGGTCTATCCCTGACTCAAGTTCTAATTCCAATACAGGCACAAGCTCAGGAATGACACAATCGGCACTACAGCAATCAGATTTATCTTTCAAAACTTCTTATTCTCCCTTTGCATTAAATTTTGATGGAGCAAATGATTCTATAACTATACCTTCATTTATGAGTAATTTACCATCTAATGATATTTACACTATTTCTACTTGGGTTAAAACAGATTCAGACACAAATTGCCTTTGGGGTAGTTCAAGCACTGCAAATCTACTTTATGCCTATGTTACAAATGGAACTACACTTGGAATCGGAAGAGGTTCAGTAACAAGAGTTGATATTTCTAATTTATTAACTGTTGGAGAATGGGCAAATGTTGTAGCGGTTTTTGATTCATCAACTAATTTAAAAATATATATAAATAACGTTTTTATTCAAGATGTTACAGTAGGAAGTTTAGGAACTGTTACTGATGATTTTAAAATTAGCGGTGGTTTAAACGGTTATCATTTAGCTTGTTCGCAATCAAATGTATCTGTATGGAATACAGCTTTGACATCTGCACAAGTATCAGAAATTTATAATGAGGGTGTACCATCTAACCTAAATAACCATAGTGCATACTCAAACTTAGTAAGCTGGTGGCAGTTAGGAAGTAATAGCTCTTTCAATACTAACTGGACTGTATTAGATGAAAAAGGAAGCAATGATGGAACGTCTGTAAATATGACTGAGGCGGACATGGTGGATGGTGTTGGTAGTTATGCTAATGGTTTAAGTTCTGGAATGGGTGGAGATGAAGTTATAGGAGATGCACCTTACAGCACAGCAAATTCTCTAAGTGTGAATATGGACGTTTTAGACCGCGTAGAGGACACGCCGTCGTGAAGTTAAAATTTTAAAATAAATAAAAATGAATAATAGAAGTTATATAGTAATTAGTTTAAGTTCAACGGATAGCGTGCTATGGTCGCAGGTTAATCAATCTTCTGCACAAAGTATGAGAAGAAACTTAGCAAACACTCAAGGTTTATTAAGCTATAGTGTTACACCAAGTTTTATAAGTGATGGTTCTGTAGTACCTGTTGGAGATATTATGAACCAAACAGAAGCACTTGAATTATTAGCAACCTCTGCTTGGAGTGAGCCAATGCCAGAAGAATGAACAATTTAAAAAGTGTAAGAATGGATGACCATAATTTATTATTAGCGTTAGCTGGTATTATATCAGCATTTGGAGTAAAAGAAATATGGGCAATTGTAAAGCAGAAGATTGACATAGGTGCTAAGAAAGATGAACGCGAAGAAAGTTTATATACTAAACAAATTGAAGTTCTTACTAATAAAATTACACAGCTTGAAACAAAGATTGAATTACTTATTGAAGAAAATATTCAACTAAGGGTTAAAGTTGTTAAGATGGAAGCACGTTTAATAAATAGTGCTAAAAAAAAAGTAAATAAAAAAAGAGATGAGAAAGGTTAATAAGATTGTAATACATTGTACAGCTACCAAAGAAGGTAACAATGTAAGTCCAGCCACTATAAAAAGATGGCATTTAAACAGAGGTTTTTCAGATATAGGTTATCATTATATCATAGGTATTGAAGGTAAAATAAATGCTGGTAGGCCTGTATCAAAACAAGGTGCTCACGTACGCTCTGGTAATAGTGATAGCATCGGAATCTCATATGTTGGTGGCTTAGATTCTAATGGTAAAGCAAAAGATACAAGAACAGAAGCGCAAAAAGCATCATTAATTAAAATACTTAAAGTATTAAAAAACATTTATCCACAAGCAAGCATTCACGGCCATAGAGACTATTCACCTGACAGAGATGGCGATGGAGTTGAGGAACACGAATTTATGAAAATGTGCCCTTGTTTTTCAGCAGAAGTAGAATATTTAGAACTACAACCAAAATCTTTTAAACCAAAATCAAAAAAAGCAAAGGATAAATTAAATGGAAAAAAATCAAACTAACTTAGAGGATTTAATTAAAAGAATGGAAAACTTGCCAGTACCTGAACGTACTTGTAATATAGATGATGAAACTTGTGAAAGCTGTTCTGGATGAAACAATTAAAAGATACTAAAATAGGAAAGTTTTTAGCAGAAAAAGCGCCTGATGTTTTAGATGTTGCTGGTGCTTTATTGCCTGATGCTGGTTTATTAGGTGTAGTTAAAAATTTAATTGACAAAGACCCTAACCTAACACCAGAAGATAAACAACAAATACACGAACAATTAGTTGAATTATATAAGTTAGAAGTAGAAGATAGAAACTCAGCAAGACAACGTGAAGTTGAAATGGTTAAAGCTGGTAGTGAAGACTGGATGATGAACTTTACTGGTGTTGTTGGTTTAGGAGGTTTTGTATTGTTGTTGGTTGCAATAGTGTTTATACAAGTACCAGAACACAACAAAGAACTAATGATTCACACAACAGGAATTGTTGAAGGAATAGTGCTTTCTATAGTTGGATATTACTTTGGTAGTATAGCTAAAAAAAAGTAAATTAAATTTTTTTATTATATTTAACAAAATTGTTAAATGAAATCACACAAAAAAAGGTGGAAAGATTCAGGTAATCCACGTTACCGACTCAACACAGATGAGGCACAAATCATTAACGATTATAGAAGGTTAAAACAAGAAGCACAAGCAGAAGGTTTAAACCCTAATGATATACATAGTGGTTGGATAAAAAACAAAAAAGCAAGTTTATATTTTAAGAATCCAAATTTTAAGAAAAACGATTTAAAGGAGTTTAAGCAACAATTATTAAACGACCTTAAAGAATACTCTCCAAACTTTCAAAAGCTCGTTCAACCTAAAATAAACGATGGCCATTGCCTTTTAATATCACCAGCAGATATACACATTGGTAAATTATGCAAATCTTTTGTTAGTGGTGAAGAATACAACAAGCAAATTGCAGTACAAAGAACTTTAGAAGCTGTTGATGGTATATTACAAAAGAGTAATGGTTTTAACATAGATAAATTAATCCTATGTATTGGTAATGATGTAATGCACATTGATACACCAAGTGGTGGTAAAACCACAAAAGGAACTGTTCAAGATGTTGATGGAATGTTTTTTGAGCATTTTCATATAGCTAAAAGATTATATATAAATATTATTGAAACATTAGTTAGTTTCTATCCTGATTTACACGTTGTTTATAATAGTAGTAACCACGATTATTTGACAGGTTTTGCATTGTCCGATGTTGTAGCAACATACTTTAGAAATAGTAAAAATATAACTTTTGATATAAGTTTACAGCATAGAAAGTATTATACTTATTATAATAACTTAATTGGAAGTACTCACGGAGATGGTGCTAAATGGGATTTATTGCCTTTACTAATGGCAGATGAGTGTAAAGAATGGAGTGAAACTAAATACAGATATATGTTTGCACACCACGTTCACCACAAAGTAAGTAAAGATTTAATTGGTTGTAGTTTAGAAAGTTTACGTAGTCCATCACCAGCAGATTCTTGGCATCATAAAATGGGTTATACTTCTTCTAACAACCAAGCAATAGAAGGTTTTATCTTCTCTAAGAATAATGGCCAAGTAGCCAGAATTACACATTTATTTTAGAATTAACATTTAATTGTTAATAAAGTTTTTAGTGTGTTTTGTAATTTGTATTATAATTATATATATATTTACAACCATAAACTATAAAACTATTATTATGAAAAGTATAATTAATCACTTAGAAAACACTATAAGTGAATTACACGTAAAACACACTTTAGCAATTAATGAAGTTGGTTTTAACGGATTAAAAGCCGAATCAATAAGACAATCAATGTTAGACATAAAAAATGAAATACAAAGAATTAAATGGCTAACAAGTAATAACAAATAAAAACTAAACAATTATGAGTAGAGAAATATCATACACAACAAGAACCTTTTACGTACCAGCAGAGAAAATAGAAACGCTGGTAAAGTTTCAAGGCAAATGCAAAGAGAATGGACATAAATCTTATTCTGAAGTATTACTTAGTTTAATGGAGAAATATAATGAGCAATGATACATTATCCACATCCCCATAACGAGCAACACCACAACGATAATATTAATCATTGGTGGGCATACGAGACTAACAGATACTTGCAAGATAGATTACGCAACTTAGTAATAAGAGCTAATTGGAACAAACGTATTATCTGTAGAATACACCTAACAACAAATGATTTAGAAATACATCAACATAGGTTTGAAGGGTTTATTTCACAATTAGAAAACATTGACAAGCAATTAAAAACAATTGCAATGCAATACAACGAACAAAGAATGAATAAATTAAAAACTATATTTACTAAAATTAAAAATTATGAAAATTAAAGAAATCGCACAAAAATATGATTTATCAAAAGATGACTTTTGGGAATTAAAAAGAGGTACAAGAAGTATGTGGATAATAACTCACGATGCTTGTGAAAAGATAGCAGCAAAAGAAAACATACAATTTGGCGCGCCAACTATATACAGAGATAGCAATACAGATGTTGCAATAGTAGGAGATGCAAAACGTGGCAATAAAATTATCTGGTCAACTGGTGAAGCATCACCTAAGAATTGTAAAGCTCCTTATCCTTTTGCAATGGCCGAAAAGAGACTGAAAGACAGACTCGTTTTAAAATTAATTAACGCTTACGAATATGGTATTTATTCAGATTCAGAAGCAGATAACTTTAAGAAACAATGATAGAAACAAACGCAGTAGAATTAGCAACGCTTATTATGACAAGCGTGTTTGGTGGAATCGTATTTGCTATGGCAATCGACCACTTTAAGAAATAAATCAAAAACTATATTATGAAAAAGAATCACTTAAGTTACTCGGCTTTATGCCAGTTTAAAAAATCTCCTAACCATTTATTAGCATACTGGAACAAAGAATTAAAAACTACAGATGCAATGCAGTTTGGAACTATAATACACAAGATGTTATTAGAACCAGATACATTTACAAAAGAGTTTGCAATTTTTGAAGGTGCAAGAAGAGCTGGTAAACAATGGCAAGAGTTTAAAGAACAGAACGAAGGTAAAACACTAATTAAGCAACAAGAATTAGATGATGCAAACAAGATAATTAACAATGCTATGTTGCATCCAGTACTTACTGAAATGATGCAAAACAAAGAAGCAACAGAAATTAAGTTAGAGTGGCAACATAAAGATGTTAATTTTAAAGGCTTTGCAGACCTTTTAACAACGTTTAACGGTAAGAAGTGCATAGTAGATATAAAAACTACTAATGATGCTGGAAAACGCTTTGAACGTGATTTATACTATAATGATTATAAAATGCAGTTAGCAATGTATCAAGACCAATATGATAAAGATACTGATGTTTACATTGTAGCAATAGAAACTACTACACCATTTAATGTGCAGATATATAAATTAGATGATAGTCTATTATTTAAAGGTTGGATGGATTATGATTATTATACAGATAAATTTAAAGAGTGGAACGGAAAAGCTCAAGGTTACTCAAGTGATATTGTAGAAGTAAAAACAGAAACAGAAGAAATATTATAAATGTTAAAAAAAGAATGGCATTGGATGTCAGATTATAAACAACAAAAACAAATAACAATGAGTAAAAAAGAAGAAACAATATATTGTGGTAGTGGTAAAGTTATGAATCCTAAATGGTTAAAAGTAACAATTAATCCTACTAAAATCGCTGATTACATACAAGAGTATAATGGTAACAAATTCATTAAACTAAATATTAATTTAAAAGATGAAGCTGACCAATATGGTAAAGATGTAAGTATTAGTGTAGATACTTGGAAGCCAGATGCAGAAGCACCTAAAGCTGAGGCAAGTAATACTTCAAACGATTTACCCTTTTAAGTATTATGAAACAATCAAAAATCTTAACCGCATTGGGTTTGAGTTCGTTAGATGTACAAAATATGTTAATGAACGGACTAACAATGCCAGAGATAGCAAAGAAGTATAATATAACTTATATTTCATTGGTACAGGCATTTAAAATCCAAAAGAAAGATTTTAAGTATATTGATTATATACAACCAAAAGAAGAAGTGAAGGACATTAAAAACGTGTCCTTCGCTTTTGATAAACTATATACAGAAGAATCACTTAATGAAGATGAATTATTAGCATATTACAAATACGAACAAAAAAATAAAGCATATTATGAACATACTTAAAAAAGCAAATGAAATAGTAAATGAAAGGTCTGAAGAAAAATTTAGAGAATATGGAGACTTTGTTAAATGTATGAGCAAAACAGCTCGTATTGCATCAGAGATGAGTTCTAAGGAAATAACTACAGAAGATGCATATAATGTATTAATAGCGTTAAAATTATCAAGACAAGCAAATGCGCACAAAGAAGATAATTTACTTGATGCAGTTGCTTATATAGGCTCTTTAAATAATTACAAACTAAATACGAATCAAAATGGATAATAATTTATTTGAATTAAATTATAAACAATTATTAATGAAATGTTTAATAAATGGTGAATTATGTAATAATAGAACAAAAGAAAAAACATATAAGTTATTTAATCAATCATTTAATATTGATTTACAAAAAGGCTTCCCTATAGTTACTGGTAAAAAAATATTTTTTGAAAAAGCTTTAGCAGAGTTTAAATGGATTTATGAAGGCCGTACAGATTTAAAATATTTACAAGATAATAATATAAATTGGTGGAATGAGTTTGCAATTAATAATAAACTTGGTAAAATATACGGTTATCAATTAAGAAAATTTAATAATTCATTTGACCAAATTAAATATGTTATTAATGAAATAAAAAATAATTCAAGAAGAGCTTTAATAACTTTATGGAATCCAACTGATTTAAAAGAGCAAGCTCTTCCATGTTGTTATACACAAATGAATTTTGTACGAGTAAATAATAAATTAAATATGAGTATTAGTTTTAGAAGTTCAGATTTGTTTTTAGGTTTACCTTATGATATAATATTTGCAGCATTATTATTAAAAACAATTTCTTTACAATGTAATTTACAAGAACATTTTTTAGGTATTAATATAGCTGATGCTCATGTATATGAATGCCATAAAGAAAATGTTAAAGAATATTATAATAATGTAAATTATGTTTTACCTAAACTTAAAGGCGATTATAATAATTATACGCTTGAAAATTACAAACACAATAAATATATAAAATCAAAATTAGTATTATGAAATTAAATAATGAATTTAAAACAATTAGAGAGTGGGCTAATAAAAAAGGAATATATCAAAAAGGCGATATTAAAACACAATATGTTAAATTACAAGAAGAAGCTGGTGAATTAGCTAAAGCAATAATTAATAATGATAATGATGAAATAATTGATGCTATTGGCGATTGCGTAGTTGTTTTAACAAGTATTGCTTACTTTAACAATTGCACAATAGAGGATTGTATTAATACTGCTTACAATGTAATTAATAAAAGAAAAGGGCATATGGTAAATGGTTCTTTTGTAAAAAACAATTAAATAAATATATATATTATGAGAAATTATAAATCAAAAATAATAATACCAGATAATTTATTAAATCAATCTATAGGTAAAATAGGTGAAGATATATTTGAAATATGGTATAAAAGAAACTTTGAAAATGAAGATTTACATAAACAATTGCAAGACCGAGAATATGAGCAAATTGATTTTGCTGATTGCAAAGGTTATACATATCAAGTTAAAGCAACAACTGAAAAAACTTTTACTTTTAATTGTTTAATTGATAATTTAAATAAACATTTAAACGCTGATTATTATGTTTTTATACAAATAAATAAAAAAAATAATATTGCATATATTGAAGATATATATAATAAAGATTATGTAAAATTAAATATTAAAGCAAGTTTTAAATATAATAATTGCTTTATATGGAAAAAAGATTTAAAACAAAATAAACTAAAATTATGAAAGAATTACCATACTTTAAATTTTTTCCAAATCAATGGATTACAGGCAGTATATCATTTATGGATTTAGATGTTCAAGGTGCATTTATGAAAGTTTGCTGCTACTACTGGAGCAAAGAATGTAAAGTTTCCAGAAAACAAATAGAAACATTAATACCTAAACAATGTAGTGTATTAGTTAATGCTGAGTTGTTTAAGATAGAAAATGAAACTATTAGTATTAAATGGTTAGATGAACAGTATAAGCAACGTTTAGTAGAACACAAGCGAAATGTTATCAACGGAAAGAAGGGGGGCTTAAGCAGGGCTAAAGCATTAAGAAAAGATAATATAAAAAAAGATAATAAAGACCCTTATTTAACTACAAATTTTATAAGATGATAGTTAATAAAGAAGATAACTTAAAATACTTATACGCTTTTAAAGAAGGTAAAATTAAACGTGGTTTAGGTATTGAAAACGAAATGGACAATTGGTATGTTCATAAGCGTGGTAGCTTTACTGTTATTGTTGGACTTGATAATGTAGGTAAAACAAATTTTATGTTATGGTATTTTTTATGTTTAAGTATAAAACACAATGTTAAATGGTGTATTTGGTCAGGAGAAAATAGTTCTGGACAATTGACAAGAGATTTAATTCAAATGTATGCGCAATGTAAATTAAGCGAATTAACAAAACCTCAAATAGATAAATACAATAATAAAATTTCAGAGTGGTTTACTTTTGTTAGTAATAAAAAAATGTACAATCATAAAGGCTTATTAAAAATATTTAAAGAAAGTAATTGTGACGCTTGTGCTATTGACCCTTTTACAGGGTTAAACCACGACAGGCGCATTAATCAATACGAGCGTAACTATTTAATTTGCAATGACATAAGAGACTTTTGCAATACTACTGGTAAATCAATTTATATGATGACTCACCCAATGACTGAATCAGCAAGAAGAGTATTTCCACCAAATCACGAATATGCTGGGTATATACAACCACCAAGAAAATCAGATGTTGAGGGTGGCCAAGTATTTGCGAATCGTTGCGATTCTTTTCTTTCAATACATAGATTTATTAATTCACCTGAAAGCTGGATGATGACACAAGTAAGAGTAGAAAAAATTAAAGACAAAGAAACTGGAGGAACACCAACTTTAGATAAGCCGTTGTGTTTTGATTACAATAGTGGATTAGGATTTACAATTGGTGGTAATAACGTATTAAAACAAAAAAAATGAATTATAAATACAAAGACATAGAAAAGTTTATGCAGTTTACAAGCTGGACAACTAAACAAAAAATAGATGAACTACTAAGAATAGATTGTTCATTATATGCACATCTTGGAACTGATTCAACTAAAGCTGAAAAAGAAGAAGTTAAAAAAAGAAGTATAGAAATATATAGAACTATAAAAACATTAGATAAACAGCTTGGTGATGAATTACTTTACTCAGAAGATTTAAAACAATGACAGATTTAGATTATACAATTACAAAGAACAAATTAGAAATATTACTTTTAAAGGCACAAGAAGGTTTAAAAGTAGGTAAGGTAACGCAAAGTAAATTGGAAGCGGTAGAAACGTTGCAAGATAGTTTAAAATGTATGTTAGAGCTGAGGTTAATAGTTGATGAAATGAAAAACAAACAAACATTATTAACAATGCAAAATGTAAAAGCATACAAAGAAACTGCTCAACTAAAGAAAAAATTTAATACATTTAAAAAATGAAAACTATATTATTAATGTTAATACTATCACACATAACCAGTTTTATCTCTGGTTCTTTAATTGTTATAATAATAAAAAGATATTTTGAAAAGTAAAAAGAGAACATTAAATGAATACAGACAAACAAAGGACTCTTACTATCGTAGTGATGATTCTCCTATTGAGTACAACATTGCTTTGTTGTGTAGAATATATTCTAATGATGCTGAGCTTGGAGCAATAATTAGAAAACATTTTCAAAAGATATGAGTTTAAACGCAAATCAAAAGGGTAAAAGATTCGAATTAAAAATTGCAAAAGATTTAGCAAAGAAGTTTGATACTAATATAAGAAGAACACCAAACTCTGGTGGACTAAGTATTAAAGGAGATATTATGACTACAAGTGGAATACTATCTGAATACAGCTGGGAATGTAAGAACCAAGAGAAATTAAATATCTGGAAAGCATTAGAACAAAGTGAAGGTGATGCAAGAGGCACACTAAAAACGCCAGTAGTTGTATTTACTAAGAACTTTGAAAAAGATTACATTGCTTTAAAATACGATGATTTTGTAAATATACTTCTTGAATTAGATGAATACAGAAGTAAATAATATATTGCACCTCTTGGTAAGAGATGAAGAGACTTGGCTAAGTATGGCTGAGGAAATAAGCAGCAATAGTAAAATACCAGCAAAAGATTTATTACACGACTTCTACATAGCTTTACATAGTAAAATTGATAGTAAAAAAGTAAAAATTAGCCATATTCTATATAACGATTCTTTAAATAAAGCGTTTATATATAAGATGATGCGCAATATATTTTTAGACGATTTACGAAAAGATAAAGATATATTAATTGATAAAGACCTAAAAAACATTATAGAAGCAGACAATACAAAGTATGTAGATATAGAAAAAGTTGTTGATGATATTGTTAATGAATTTTATTGGTTTGATAGAAAGTTATTTAACTTATATAGAAAAAAATTCCATAGCATTAGAAAACTATCTGCAGCAACTAACATATCACACGTAGTTGTATGGAGAACTATAAACAATTGTATTAAAGAAATTAAAAAAAAAATTAATGACTAGTAAAGGTTTAGGTGATACAGTAGAAAAGATAACAAAAGCCACAGGCATAAAACAAGCTACTGATTGGATATTTGACAAGATAGGTAAAGACTGCGGATGTGATACAAGAAAAGAAAAGTTAAATAAAATGTTTCCTTATAAGAATGTAGAATGTTTAAATGAAGATGAATACATATATCTAAAAGGTTTTTTCAACCAACAAAAGAATGTAGTAAATGCAAGCGAACAAAAAGGATTGCTAACAATACACAATAGAGTATTTAACACTAACAAAGAACAATCAAGTTGTGGTAGTTGCGTAAAAGGTTTAGTTGATACAATGAGAAGATTATATAATGAATATGAATATGAACGAGAAAGTAAAAGCAATTGAAAGAAAGTTAATTGTATTTTTAAATAAGTACAGAACAAATACAGAACAGAAAAATGAGCAAAGCAGATTTAATACCATTCAAAAAAGGACAGTCAGGAAATCCTAAAGGTAGACCAAAAGGTAGTAAGAATAGAAGCACAATTTTAAAAGAAATAGCAGAGCTTAGAACAAAAGGCATACATCCAGTAACTGGTGAAGAAGTATGGATGACTAATGAATATAGAATGGCTATGGCTGTTATTGAAAAGGTTATTGAAAAAGGAGACCATCAAGCACTTAATATGGTATTAGATAGTATCTATGGCAAGCAGAAAGATTCTGTTGATATACATACCTCAGAAGAAGTAAACCACGATTTCAGAAACATCATTGCAAGGATTAAAGCTCAATAAAAAATATTTAGTATTAGATGAATCATTTGCAAGATACTTTATTGTAACTGGTGGTAGAGGCTCAGGTAAATCATTTGCTGTAAACTCGGTACTATTACTATTAACCTATCAAGCTGGACATACAATATTATTTACAAGATATACGTTGAGAGCTGCTGGTATTTCAATCATACCTGAGTTCATAGAAAAGTTAGAACTGCTTGGAGTTATTGACAGATTTAAAATAACAAAGGATGAAATAATAAATACAGGCAATGGCAGTAAGATAATATTTCGTGGTATTAAAACAAGCTCAGGCGACCAGACAGCAAATCTAAAATCGTTACAAGGTATAACTACTTGGGTAATGGATGAAGCAGAAGAATTAAATGATGAAGATATATTTGATAAGATTGATTTATCTGTAAGAAATAAAATACAAGAGAATAGAGTTATACTAATATTAAATCCAACAACTAAAGAACATTTCATTTATAAAAGATGGTTTGAAGATAGAGGTGTTGCTGCTGGTAGTAATATAACTAAAGAAGATACTACCTATATACACACTACATACTTAGATAACATTGACAACCTTTCAGAAAGCTATATTAAGCAGATAGAGACAATGAAGGTTAGAAGGCCAAACAGATACAAGCATACTATAGAAGGTGCTTGGTTAGATAAAGCTGAGGGTGTTATATTTACTGATTGGAGTATAGGAGAATTTAAACAAGTAGGTAAAATTGTATTTGGCCAAGATTATGGATTTTCTCAGGATGCCTCGACGCTTGTAAAAACAAGCATAGATAAAGAAAATAAAATAATATACATTCAGTTATGTTTCTATCAACCTAAGTTAACAACAAGCGAAATAGCAGTATTAAATAAAAAGTTTGCAGCAGATAATTTAATAGTAGGTGATTCAGCAGAACCAAGATTAATAACAGAACTAAGTAGAGAATGTAATGTTGTGCCAGCAATCAAAGGACAAGGTAGTATAACATTTGGTATTAGTTTATTACAAGATTATGATTTAGTAATAACTGAAGATAGTACAGAATTAATAAAAGAGTTAAATAACTATTGTTGGTTAGAGAAGAAATCACAAACGCCAGTAGATAATTTTAATCACGCTATTGATGCGTTGAGATATGCAGTTAGCTATCAATTACAGAATCCAAACTTAGGAGAATATCACATTTATTAAAGCCACGCTTAAGCCACCCTTAAGCATTTAGATAAGATAAGAAAAGAAAAGATATATAAGAAAAATAAAAAAAAGTTTAAAAAAGTTTTGTAGTTTATAAATATATTTATATATTTGACTAATTATTAATTAAAACCAAAACAAATGAAAACATTTACTAATATCTTCGGAACAAAAATAACACATAAACCATTTTATCAAAGCTCTTTAGATACTTGGAGAATTGCAAGATATGAAAACGATAAATTAGATATTGTTTTTGAAGATAAATACTTTCTAAATAAAAAAGATTGTATGGAATTTTTACAAAACAATTAATTAAAATACCAAGAGGCAGCCGATTTATTAGCGTAAGTCCTCAGAAATTAAAAAGCTACTGTAATAGGTAGCTTTTTTTTATTATATTTGATTATAATTTAAAAATAACTTTCTGAATACGTTTAGTAAAGTCTTGATTTAAAATTTATGTTTTGGTTTAAAGTAGGTAGTCGGCACAAGAGCGTTACCTACTTTTTTTTATATTTGTATATAACGATTCACTAATTTAAACGTTTGTATATAAATGAAACTAACTATTAACATACCAGAAACACTTAATGAAGTTACTTTAAAGCAATACCAAAAGTGGTTAAAGATTGCTGATGGTAAAGAACTGGATTCGTTTCTACAACAGAAGATGGTAGAAATATTTTGTAATATACCACTTAAGCAAGTATTACAAATAAAAGCTACTGATATCAACAACATCTGCGAAGAGCTATCAAAGCTATTTAATAACGAACCTAAGTTCATTGATAGGTTTACTTTAAACGATAAAGAGTTTGGATTCATACCAAAGCTGGATGATATTTCATTTGGTGAATATGTTGATTTAGATACTTACTTAGCTGATTGGGATTTAATGAATAAAGCTATTGGTGTTTTATATAGGCCAATAACCTACAAGAAGAAGCAGCAGTATTTAATTGAAGAATATGAAAGTGCTGAAAAATACGATATGACTGAAGTAACTTTAGATATTGTATTTGGTGCTATTGTTTTTTTTTACAGTTTAAAGAACGAATTACAGAAAACTATCCTGAATTATTTAGCAACTCAGAAGGAGGTAGAGCTTCCTCAGCATCTGCGGGATTCTCTGCAAAGTGGGGCTGGTATCAATCTATCTACGGACTTACTAATGGAGACATTCTCAAATACAATCAAATTACCAAATCAAAACTACACACCTGTTTAATGCACTTAGCATTTGAAAAAGATAAATATGAATTAGAACAACAAATATTAAAAAGAAGCCAACGATGACAAAGGATGATATATTAGAAGAATTAACAGAACGCAATTTATTAATTGAGAATGAACACATAATTTTAGTTGATGGCTTTGAAGAAGCATTTTTAGGTATTACAGCTAACAATCCAGTACAAGCAATTTATGATTATTGGATATGTTTAGATTTATTAATACAAAGAGATAATATGGATTTTGATAATGCGATTGATGACTTAGATGAATTTATTAATCAAGATTTAGGCCAACACACACCAAGATATATAAAAGTAGTATGAACAGTTTTTACAATATAATAGATAAAATAAAAGAAGTAATTGTTGCAGAACCATTTAACAATGAAATAACATTTGGTGATATAGCTGATATTGATTTAAAGAAACAGAGCTTGTTTCCGTTGTCACATGTAATGGTTAACAATAGTACAATAAACAACAATTATATAACATTTAATATTACAATCTTCTTTATGGATTTAGTAGATATTAGCAATGAGCAAGTAACAGATTTATATAGAGGTAATGACAACAGGCAAGATATATTAAACACTCAGTTAGCATTAGCAACAAGAGTAATACGAGTTTTACAAAAGAGTGATTTATACAAAGATAAATTTGAATTAATTAATCCAGCTACTTGTGAACCTTTTACAGAGCGTTTTGACAATATGCTTTGTGGTTGGGCTGTTACTTTTGATTGTGGTACTAATGATGAAATGACTTACTGCTAATGAGTGAATTTAAAAAGGCATTAGAGAAATACGCTAAGTACGTTATACAACAGTCAAGGAGCAACCTAACTAAAAAGAAAAATAACGCTTCTAAGCAACTATATAATAGTTTAGAGTATAAAATACAAGGAGATAAAGTTTCGTTTCTTAGCGAGGATTATGGGCAGTTTATAGATAGAGGGGTAAAAGGTTCTAAATCTACATATCCAGAAAGCTCAGCAAGTCCATTTAAATACACTACTAAACAACCACCAAGTTCAGTATTTGACAAGTGGAGTATTAGAAAGGGTATTGCACCAAGAGATAGTAAAGGTAGGTTTGTTAATAGGCAATCATTAAATTTCTTAATTGCAAGAAGTATTAAAAACAAAGGTATTAGAGCAACATTATTTTTTACTAAACCATTTGAACGTGGTTTAGATTTATACGGAGATGAAATAGTTGCTGGTTATTTAGAAGATAAATTAGATTTACAATGAGCACAATAATAAGAACAAGAAGCCCTTTCTTTATAAGAACACCACAACAAACAAGTAGCAGTTTAAGTTACTTTCAAATTAACATAACTGTATTTGGTGGTATAGCTACATCATCAGAATTATGTGATGATTTATATGCAGCTTACTCATTACAGAAAAAACCATTAGGAGCAGAAGATTCTGTTACTGTTGATATAAGTAAAATAGTAAACGACCACATAGAGCAAATATTTACAGGAACTTATGCAGCTGCTAAAAGTTCTATTTGGGTAACTGTATCAACTTCTGCAAGAGAATCAGATGGCACATTAATTGGTGTAATATCTTCAAATACTTACTTAGCTCAAGAAGGGTATAATAAATTTAAAGAAGGTGCTAACTACACAACTGAACCAACTGCTATGGTTAGTAGTACATATATACAATATCATTTAGGTAGTACAGTAACAATACCTGTTAACGTTGAAAGAGTTACATCTGTTCAATGGCGTTCTGGCACAAGTGTAAGAGAAACAGATAGTTTTTCAGATAATGGTAACCAAAACCAAAAGATAGGTTATGCACAATTTACAGGCGGTACATTACTTGATAGTGCTTTAATAATTTATGATAGTGGAAGCACAACTACAATAACTTTAGAACAAGTAGAAGAATGTAAATTTCCAGTAAATAAAATAACATTTGTGAACAGGTGGGGAGCTTTACAAGATTTATTCTTTTTTAAGAAGTCTACAGAAAGCTTAGAAGCAACAAGAGAAAATTTTAATGCAAGTATATTTCAAGCAAGAAGTGTAGCACTATCACCACCTCAAACAGGCACAAATTGTGTTGAAACAATTACTTATAATAGTTATTCAACAACAGCACATTCTAAGAAAACATTTAATGCTAACGCTACAGAATCAGTTGTTTTAAATACTGGTTTTGTTAACGAATTAATGAATCCATATTTTGAAGAGTTAATGGTTAGTGAATACATCTGGCTAACAGATTTAAGTGCTAACATATTTCCAGTTAATTTAAAAGAAAGCTCCTTTGCTAAAAAAACAGGGTTAAACGATAGGTTAATTAATTACACAATGTCTTTTGATAAATCTTTTGCTTTAGTAAATAATATTAGATAGTGCAAAAAGTTATTCTATACATACAGCCACAGTTAAGAAATACAACAACTACACAAGACTTTGTTAGAGTTGATTTAATGGAAGAAGAATTAATTTCATTAACTCAAGTTATTCAAGATGTTAGTGATATAGATAAACTGTTTACTGATTACAGTAGAACATTTAATTTACCAGCAAGTAAAACTAATAACAAGATTTTTAAGCATTGGTATAACCCTGACATAGAAGGATTTGATGCTAATGTCTTTTGTGAATCAAGAATTGAATTAAACCATTTACATTTTAGGTTTGGTAAAATACAGCTTAATGAAGTTGTAATGAAGTTTGGTGAGCCATCAATGTATAAGGTAACATTCTTTGGTAATACAGTAGCTTTTAAAGATAAGATTAATGAAGACCAGCTTAGTGATTTAGTTTGGTTAAATAATTTTAATCACGATGCAGATGCTGATTATGTAAGAATAGCTTTAGAATATGGCAAAGATTTTACTATTGATTCCGTTGCTTATAACGATGCAATTATATATCCGTTAATAGCACATTCACAAAGTTATATTTATGATGATACTGGTAATACTAATAATGGTTTAAATATATCTACACAATCAACACATCATCAACAAAGGGGAGTAGTTCCAGAAGATTTAAAACCAGCTATACCAGTAAAGAATATTATTAAAGCAATTGAAGAACAGTATAATATAACTTTTAAAACAAGTGAGTTTTTAGATTCTGCTGCAATGACTAATTTGTATTTGTGGCTACATAGAGCAAAAGGAAGAATTACTGGAGATTTATTAACTGAATTAAGCAACACAACCTTTAACTGTACTTCAAGCACTTCAAACTGTAACCATTATAATGGTGTTCTTTATCCATCTGTTCAATTTAGTAATGGTGATTACATATTTACACAAGCGTATACAAATGGTTATGAAGAAGGATTTAAATTTACTGCTACAATAACACCAGCTTCAAGCACAATACCTTATTCAATTGAAATAGTAGATAGTTTGACAGATACTATTGTTGCATCTGCTAATAATTTATTAGGCACTCAAAGCCATTCAATAGGCTATGGTAAATTACAAACTAACACACTATCATTAAATGAGTCTAAGAGATTATTTGCAAGAGTAAGAAGTGTTGACCCTTTAACATTTTCTGCTGCGCTTTCAATAGAACATTCTTATTTTGATTTAGCTTTAGGAAGGTATGATTATAGTTTAACTGCTAATTACACAAGCTCATCTTCAAGTATTGTAACAAGTGCTACAATAATAATTACTGAACAAATACCAGAATTATCAATTAAAGATTTTTTAAATGGCTTGTTTAGAGCTTTTAACTTGACTGCTTATGTTGATTTTAATGACCAGATAGTAGTTAAAACTTTAGATAGTTATTATGCCGCTGGTGATACTTTTAATATTACAGAGTTTGTTAAAACAGATGAACATACTGTAGGAGAGGCATTGCCATTTTCAAACGTAGATTTAGAATATAGTGAACCTAAAAGCATACTTGCTCAAACCTTTAGAAGTATGAATAACAGAAGATATGGTGAACTAAACTACATTGGTGATGCAAGCAAGAAGAATGAATACAAAATTACTTTACCATTTGAACATATGTTGTATGAAAGATTACAAGATAAAACAAGTAATGCGTTAACGTTAATACAAACTGGTAGTTTTTTAGATGATGATTTAAATCCAAGTATTGGGCAACCTTTGTTATTTTATGGTATTCAAAGGTCAAGTATTTATGCAAGTGCAATAAATTTTTTAGATAGTACAAGACCAGAAACTTACGGTGCTTTATGTCCAAATGGAACTAATTACACTTTAAACAACTATTGGATGCCACACAATGCTAATGAATTAGGCACATCAACAACAGCACCAACATACAACTTAAATTTTGGTAGTGAAATAGATAGTTATCAATTAACAGATTATGGTGGCAATAATAATAGTTTGTTTCAAACGTATTACGAAAATTATATAGTAAGAGTATTTAACAAGAAAACAAGGATATTTAAGTTTAACGCAATACTACCACTTAAAGTATTATTAAATCTAACATTAGACGATTTGATTATAGTTGGCACAAGAGCTTATACAATAAATAAAATGTCTACTAAATTACAAAGTGGAGAAACAAATTTTGAACTATTAAATGAACCAGCAGCACTTGCTACAAGCTCAAGCAGTTCAGATAGTACAAGTGGTTCAAGCGGTTCAGATTCAGGGGGGTAATTATGAAAACAATATTAGAAGCATTAGAATTTTGTAAAGAGAATAAATTGTATGATAAACATATAAATATTGCATTAGGTATTAATAAAGTACCACTAACAATTAAAGAAGGGTTTAACCAATTAAGAATGAAGAAATGAGTAAAGAAGTAATTGTAACGGTAAAAGCAGACACAAAAAACGCTCAAACTAACGTAAAAGATTTAAACAAAGATTTAAAAGAAACTAAAGGTGATTTATCTGGTGTTGAGAATTTAGCAGATAAAGCTACTGGTGGGTTAATTAGCGGTTTTAAGGGTGTTACATCTACTATTGGTGGAGTTGTAAAAGGTTTTAAAACTATGCGAATGGCAATTATTGCTACAGGTATAGGTGCTTTGGTTATTGCTGTTTCATCATTAATGGCTGCATTTACATCAAGTGAAGAAGGTGCAAATAAGTTTAATAAAATACTTGGTGTTCTTGGTGCTGTAGTAGATAACTTTATTGATTTACTTGCAGATTTTGGAGAGGCAATAATATCAGCTTTTGAAAACCCAAAAGAAGCTTTAATGTCATTTGTTAACTTATTAAAAAATCAAGTAGTTAACAGAATTACTGGCTTAATGGAGTTAATACCTCAGCTTGGTAAAGCAGTTCAATTAGTTTTTGAAGGTGAATTTTCTGAAGCTGGAAAAGTAGCAACAAACGCAGTTGGCAAAGTAGCATTAGGTGTTGAAGATGTTACTGAAAAAATACAAGCAGCAACACAAGCTACAAAAGAATTTATTGAAGAAAATATAAAAGATGCTGAAGGAGCAGCAAGGGTTGCTGATATGCGAGCAAAAGCAACTAAACTTGAAAGAGAATTATTGGTTGAACGTTCTAAGTTAGAAAGTGAAATTGCAAACTTAAGATTAAAATCAAGACAGGAAGAAGAGTTTGGAGTAGCAGAAAGAAAACAAGCTTTATTAGATGCACAAAAATTAGAAGACCAATTATTGCAAAAAGAAACAGAGGTTTTAAAATTAAGAAGAGATGCGCAAGTAGAAGAAAATACTTTTGCAAGAAGTAGTGTAGAAAATCTTGATAAAGAAGCACAAGCAATAGCAGCAGTTAACAGAATAGCAGCAACAAGGGCTAATCAACAAAGAACTACACAAAGAGAGTTAAACACTCTTAATAAACAAATACAAGCAGAAAACAAAAGAATTGCTAATGAGAAAAAAGCTCAAGATGATGCAGAATTAAAAAGAAAACAAGAAGCACTTGAAGCAGATAGAAAAGCACTTGCAATTAAAAAAGCAGCAGAAGAAAAAGCAGAACAAGAAGAATTAGTTAGAAAAGAACAACAATTTAATTTATTACAAAAACTAACTAATACAGCACAAGAGCAAGAGCTTTTTGAATTAGCGCAACAATATGATAAAAAGTTTGAATTAGCTGTTGGTAACGCAGAACTTGAAAAAGCTTTACAAGAACAACAACAAAAAGATTTAACAGCTATTGATAAAAAGTATAGTGAGCAAAGAGCTAAAAACGAATCTGATGCAACACAAAAATCACAACAAGAAAGATTAGATGCTTTTGAACAAGGTGCAAGAACAACAATGAATGCTTTAATTGCTATCAATGAATTAACACAAGCATTTGCAAAAGAAGATGAAGCAAGCCAAAAGAAAGCATTTGAAGTAAATAAAGCAATAGGAATAGCCAACGCAATAATAAATACTTCTGTTGGTGTTTCTAAAGC
>Ga0181387_1000034_pt1 | contig 26373 bp, 35 predicted proteins | sample 10SPOviralmetaG_FD_130119 | JGI IMG/M metagenome (GOLD analysis project Ga0181387, IMG submission 130119) | Marine viral communities from the oligotrophic San Pedro Time Series (SPOT) site, San Pedro Channel, CA, USA - 10 SPOT_SRF_2010-04-27 | ecosystem: Environmental > Aquatic > Marine > Strait...
GGGACTTGTTGCAGCCGTAGACTCTGACCGTGGCTATCCTAACAAACAAGGAACAACACTCACCGGACTTCCACCTGTTGCTAACCTGGCAGAAGCTACTGATGGTAGTGGACGACTCATAGCTATCGACTGCTGGAGATTCACCGCTAACGATGACGCGATGCTTGAAGATGCCGAGGGTGTTCAAGAGCTTACTCAGTTAGAGTTCCTGGCGATCAAGCCTAAGCCTCAAAACGAGATGGAGTAATGAACAACCATCATTTGACGCATCCGATCACAGGAATGATAGCTAGCTCATGGTCAGCGATCTCGGCTTATTTTGACTACTTTGAAATGGCTGTTGGATTTATTTCGGCGGTCATAGCCCTGCTAATCGGAATACTTTCTTTGATAAACCAATGGCGGAGGTTTAAAAAAGGTGAATGATGAAGCTTTTGACAGCAGCGCTTCAAGCCTATGTCGCTTATACAAACTTAAAACTGAGGAGATATATTGATGACCTGGAGGATGAGATTGATAAGCTGGCTAGCGTTGGTGATGCTGCTTCCATCTTGCGGATTGAACGGCTCTCAAAAAGAATTAAACGCGAGCAGCTACGATCCTCCGGTGATAACTCTGACTGATGGCCGGCTTTATACATTTCAAGAGGTTTCGATGATCGGTAGAGGCCAGAAGTATTATAGTCAGTATGTCTGGCAACGTGCATTAATTACCGGACAGAAATGAAATCAATATTTAAAAAGCTAATAGCTATCTTCTCGCGCAAACCAAAGCCGAGGATCAAGAAGGTATTGATTTGTGTGGGCCACTCTAGAATGGGCGATAAAGGCGCTGTGAGCCGAGGCAACGTCAGTGAGTGGGCTTATAATCAATACGTGGCTGAAAAGCTACGAGAGAAGCTTATAGAGCGTTCTATATCATGCACGGTCATTAGCGAGACTCCATTCAAAGGGTATCACAAATCCTGTTCGTATTTAGCCGAACAGTCTTGGGGTTACGATTGCGTAATTGAGCTGCATTTTAATTCTCATACGGCAAGCGCAAATGGCTTTGAGTATCTGTATTGCGCCGGCAGCGAAAAAGGTAAAAAGCTAGCAGAGTCATTTCGTAAAATCCACTCGGAGGTTGTTCCAGGACAGAAGGATAGAGGCGTCAAGGCGATTAGCCAAGGAGGTAGAGGCTACAGGTTCTTATCCAAAACTAAGCCCCCAGCCGCTATATGTGAGCCGTTCTTCGGCAGCAATGCCAAGGAGTGGGTTTTATATGAGGGCATGGAGTCGGAGCTAGCTCAGATCTATTGCGATGCTCTGGTTGATTACTTGGCGTAAAAAAAGAGCGGAGCAATTAAGCCCCGCCCTTGTGATTTGGTTTTTTATTTAGAGATTCTTTTCCTTGATAAAATTAACAACTTTAATCAGGAAATAATAAACTCCCCCCCAGTCAGTCTGGAAGTGTTCATCATCGCCCCATTCTGAATGGTTTTCAACTTTGTCAGGTCCATAAACCCAATAATTATTTTCAGCTCCATAGCGTTCAATTTCAATTCTCGCTCCAATTTTTTTAGCTAATCTTTTAGATTTTCCGTATTGGCTACGGTTTAGCTTTTCTGCTTCAGTCTCAGCACTTCCGGCTGACATCAATTTACCCATAAGGGTGTCTAGTTGTGTTAGTCTTTGGTTTTGCACTTTTGTGTTTTAGTTAGTGTTTAGCGCCGGCCTTTTTCCTGCCGACAAAAAGACAATACGATAAAGAAATATAATTGTCAACTATTTTATTTTTCCTTTAGGCATAAGGGTTGTGGCACTTAAATAAAATAATTTAAGAAATATATTTGACTGGTTTCTATTTTTTGCTAGGTTGTCTCTGCAATGAAATTAGTGCAATTAACTGAAGAGACACACAAGGCCGTTAAGGTTCTTGCTGTAAATGAAGGAGTAAGCCTTAAAGACCTAGTCGAGCGGCTTTTGAAGTCAGCAATGAAAGGAGTTTCTAAATGAAAGAACTAATGCTGGGAGCGGCGATCTTTCTTTGTTTAACAACGCTAGTGATGTGGGTGTTCGCCTCGTCTCGCGCTGTGGAGAAGGCTAGAATTCAAGAGATGGCTCACAAGCTGTATCTTCGTCCGAACTTTGAGCTACTTGAACTTAAGGAGCTTTTGATTGGAGGATACTATGAGCTAGACCAATACGAAGTAAACGAGCGGATTGAGGCTATCAATATTGCTTTAAACGCAAAACAAAGGACATACTAATGAACATAGACGAAGAGAGTAAAAAGTTATCTTTAATCAAAGAAGCTGAGCGAAAAGCCAGATATGCCCCTAGCGCACGCTGGGACGCCATACAAGCTGGAGTGGCCCGAATTAGGGCTAATGAGAGCCAAGAATACAAAGCGGCGCGAGAAGCCGCCTACGCGCAAGCTAGAAAGAACCTTGGACTATGAAAACCAAAACACAAAAGCGCCAGATATTAGCGCATTTAGAAAACGGTGGAAGCCTCACTACACTTGGGGCATTTAAAAAATTCGGATGCACTCGTCTTGCTGCAAGGGTCTTAGACCTACGCCGCGATGGTCATCCAGTCAAATCAGAGAGAATCAGCGTGAACGGAAAACACGTTTCAAAATATTCCATTTAACGACATGAACGAAATAACACAAAATAAGAAGGGCAACGCTTTACAAGAGCTTGCGGAGCGATTGGGCAGCAACTCAAAAAGGACTGCTGAAATACTAAAAGCTACGGCTTTTAAGAGCTGCAAGAACGATGAGCAGTTCGCATCATTGGTAATCGTGGCTAACACCTATGGACTAAACCCCTTACTAAAAGAGCTTTACGCTTTTCCTGGCAAGGGCGGTGAAATTGTTCCAATTGTCTCTATTGACGGCTGGCTTCGGATTATTAACGACCATCCCCAAATGAACGGGATGAGCGAGGAGTGGGCCGAGGATGGTTCTTGGTGTGAAATCAAGATACACCGGAAGGATCGTGAGCATCCTACCACGCATCGGGAATACCTAGAAGAGGTCAAGAGAAACACTGAGCCTTGGAAACAACATCCTCGCCGGATGCTTAAATGGAAATCGATCATCCAATGCGGGCGAGTAGCCTTTGGGTTTGGCGGTATCCATGATGAAGATGAAGGACGCGACATCGCCGGTTTCCGTGACGTAACGCCGGCTTCTCCGGTTACAAGAGTTCGCGAAATCGCGGTTGATCCTTTTGAGGATGTGATTGAGACAGATGTTGAGCCGGACACTGAGGATTTGTTTAGTCAGGAGGTATCGAAATGATCGTCCATGACGACATCAAGCAAGGCTCGGAAGCGTGGGAGCAGATCAGGCTCGGGAGGGCTACGGCTTCACAGGCTAGCAATATCCTGACTCCTACCGGCAAGCTATCAACCAGTCGTATTAAATACGCTCGGAAGCTAGCGCGAGAATGCCGTGTGAGCGATCCTATGGTGTTTGCTGGGAACAAGTTCACTGACTGGGGTAACGACCATGAGAACGAGGCTAGGGAGCTGTTTGAGTCGATGATGGGCTACCAAGTCACCGAGGTTGGGTTTGTTACTCGCAACGACAAGATTATCGGATGCTCGCCGGACGGCTTAATCATGGATGAAAATGGGAACTATGACATGGGCTTGGAGATAAAATGTCCACAAGTAGATAAGCATACTGAGTATCTCATGGAAGGAGTGTTGCCAAAGGAATACAAGCTTCAAGTCCATTGGAGCATGGCCGTCACCGGCATTAAGACATGGTGGTTTATGAGCTATTTCCCTGAGACTAATCCTCTCATCATTAAGGTTCAAGCTGACGAGTTCACTGATCTTGTCTCACGCGCACAAGATGATTTTATTCCAGAATACCGAGAGGTAGCTGAGCAGGTTAAGGAAGCTCTTTTTGGAAAGGTGGTAATTCGATGACTATTGCAATGAAAAACCTAGTTGAATCCGAAAGGTGGAGGCGAGCAGGTGTTTCAACATATTACCGAAAGTCTTTGGTTTTAGCGACAGTCTGCGAACCTGGTATCTCAACAGAAGATTTAGCTGCGGTAATCGGAACGACCCGTGGATGTATTAACACGGCGGTCAGCCATCTTGCTAAAAAGAACCTTCTTCGCAAGGAGCTGATAAAATCGACAAAGTTTGGCGAGCCTAGAAAAATTAGGATCTATCCTACACCCTACGCTAAAGATTTAGCAAACACTATAGAAACAGTATGACGCGATACGCTAAAAGGGTAGACGCCAATCACTCAGAGGTGGTTGCGGAGTTCAAGGAGCTTCTGCCCGAAGCTAGCGTATTTGATTTATCGGGCGCTGGCAGGGGCATTCCTGACATCCTTGTGGGCTTAAATGGGTTTAACTACCTGTTTGAGATCAAGGACGGCTCCAAGCCTCCCTGCGCCCGTAAATTAACTAAAGCTCAACAGGAGCTTCACTCGACCTGGCAAGGTCAAATATGCGTAATCCACAACGCCGGCCAGATGCTGGCGGAGATCGCGAAAACACAAAACACATAAAAACATGGCAGGAGATTGGATAAAATTTGAAAAGGCTACACTAGATAAGCCGGAGGTATTTGAAATGGCAGGAGAGCTGGGCATTGACCCAGATGCAGTCATTGGAAAACTTTTAAGAGTCTGGAACTGGTTTGATGATCAGTCAGAAAAAGGTAACGCTCCGCTAACGGTGCGAGCGTTACTAGATCGTTACTCGGGCGTTACCGGCTTCAGTGAGGCTATGGTAAAGGTGGGCTGGTTGGTTATTGATGGTAATGATATGTTTCTACCTAATTTTGAGCGACACAACGGGCAAACGTCGAAAACACGGGCTTTAACAGCTAAACGAGTAGCTAAAAAGAAGAGTAAAGATAACGCAGAAGGTAACGGTGACAGCGTTAGTCAAACGTTAGCAGAGAAGAGAAGAAAAGAGAAGAGTAAGAGTACTACTAAAGAGGAGTTTGTTGAACCCGATTTAAATGAGTTTACCGATTACCTTGTTAATTCACTTCCTAAAATTAATCCAGAATGGACTGAAAATAGATCGAAGCGAGCAGCATCACTTCAATACGAGACATATGTCCTTTCAAATTGGCATGACGGGAATGGTAAAAAAATCAAGAACTGGAAAAACAAAGCTCGCAACGCTTTTGCTTACAAAAAACCAAGCAGCTTTGGAAAAGCTGATAAAGCGCAACAGCTATCAACAACGGAAGGAAATGGAATCTATGTCGCTGAACTATAATGAGATAAAAATTTGGCTAGCAAAGTGGGGTTTTCCTGCTCGCCACATTGCAAATCTAATGCAGATGCACGGCGATGGGCTAGGGAAAGCGCTGGAGCTTGAGGAGCGAGTAATAGGCGGTGATTGCCTGCTCATTCTTTGCGGTGACCGAGGTCCAGGTAAAACTCAAATCGCTACAAAGTGGGCTGAAATGGCAGCTAAAAAAGATAAAGGTAGTCGATATTTCAAGACGCATGATCTTTTAGAGACAATCAGGCAGCAATTTGGAGATGATCGTCAGCAGAAAGGAACAGCCCGTGACACACTTCAGCAGGCCAAGAAGGTCTCACTGCTCATTTTAGACGAATGGAGCGAGCTAGCAGGAACTGACTGGGAACAAAGGACGCTCACTAACCTAATCGACCATCGTTACGACAACCTTTTAGCGACCGTGATCATAACGAATCACAAGCCAACTGAGGCAGCGGCAGCGGTCGGAAGATCGATCTGGTCGAGAGCCGAGGAGACCGGTGGAGTGGTCAATTGTAACTGGAAAAGCTACCGAAACAAATGAGCGAGAAAGAGAACATCGATACCGCGACAGCCATCATTCATTGTATCTGCGATAAATACAGCTTGACTAGTAAAGAAATATTAAGCAATACGCGAACTAACAGGATCGCCCATCCGCGAATGATGGCGATGGCGCTGATCAGGAGACACACAACATTTTCAACAACAAAGATAGCAGAAATCTTTAGGAAGAGAGACCACGGGACTGTCCTCCATGCCACCAAAAGGTTTGGACATATTAAAATTAACGAACTGACTCATGCCTAGACCACGATTAACCGAAGATGAGATGCAGGTGTTAAAACGCCTAAGATCGGGCGGCGCAATGACAGCGCTAATGGAGGAGTGCGATGAGGCCGGTATATCGCCAAGCTCGGTCAAACATTTTTGGTATAAATCCAAGCGGATCAGCCTTTTTTCCAAAGCCGAGAACCTTAGCCTAGACGAGCTGTTTGAGCCGGTGCTGGCCGATCTCAGAAAATACTCGCCAAAGTTTAAGGCGTTCAAACGCAAGAAAATCAAAGATCCACACTGCCTTATACTTGATCCATCGGACATCCACGTTGGAAAGCTGGCGGTTGAGGAGGAGACGGGCAGCAACTATAACGTAAGAGAGGCTGTAGCCTGCGTGGATCGCGGGATTGATGACTTGCTGCGGATGTCGCAAGGCTGGGAGATCGACCAGGTTTATATGGTGATCGGTAACGATTGCCTGCACATCGACAGCCAGCGCCCAGTCACGACCGCCGGAACGCCTCAAGACATGGATGGTTTATGGTGGCAGTCGTTTATTCAATGCAAAGATCTCATGGTCAGGGCGATTGAGAGACTTCTTCCGTACGCGAACGTCACGGTTATCCATTGTCCGAGCAACCATGATTATGTTGCGGGTTGGATGTTGGCGCAAACACTCAAAGCATACTTCCGAAAAAGCAAAAACGTCACATTTGATATTTCGGTAAATCATCGTAAATACGTCCAATTCGGATCAAATATGCTCGGATTTAGCCACGGGGATGGAGCGAAACTGGCAGATACGCCATTGCTCATGGCTCAAGAAGAGCCAGAAATGTGGGCAGCGACTAAGCACAGGACGATTTATTTGCATCACCTTCACCATCGATCTGTAACAAAATGGCCTGGACCATGGCAGAGTGCCAAAGATTACATAGGAGTGACTGCTGAACATATAAGATCGCCATCCGGCACTGATAGCTGGCATCACAAAAAGGGATATGTGGGAGTTCCTCGTTGTGTGGAAGCGTTCATTCATCACAATAATGATGGACAAGTTGCGCGATTGACTCATCATATTAAACATGGATAGAGAGATCAGGGAGGCTTACGCCTCGTTAAAACCCTGCGTTAAATGCGATGGATACCCACGATTTCGATATGACCCAGGCGCGACCTTTTCTTATTGCGTCAGAAATACTTCAGACTGCCCATGCTTAGCGGCAGCGCCGGACTACGATCCAGCAGAATTGGCTAGGCGAATCAATAAACAAAATAAAAAATGAGCGAGAGCATGAAACTAACAGGAAGCCTCCATTTGCTGGGGGATACGCAGACATTTAACTCTGGATTTACTAAGAGAGAGTTTGTCGTGAAAGTCGATGATGGCAAATTTGACCAATTCATTAAGTTGGAGCTGGTCAAGGATCGCATCAAAGAGATTGACGAGGCCAAGGTCGGCGACGAGATCACGGTGCATTTTAACATCCGTGGCCGAGAGCATGACGGTAGGTTTTTCAATAACCTTGTCGCATGGCGTATCGAAAGCGCCTCACCTGCCACAAGCGATCCTGGCGAAGCTTACAAGGCCAAGGCAGCGGCACTAGACGCCAGCACTGCTGATGCTGACGAGATTCCGTTTTAAACCTAATCAGAAGAGAGACATGAGAACTTACATAATTGATTGGGGAAAAGATGCAATTGGAGCTAGGTATGCTTTAGTTCAAGCTAAATCACTAAGGCAAGCCTGGTTAGATATTGATTGCGCGATTGGAGAGCCTGAAAATATTAAGCCTCTTCGTATCCCGAAGTCTTTGATGGATATTCGATATTTAGAAATCGAAAGCCCCAAAGACCCTATTGAGGGATGTCTTATAAAAGAACTTAACTTTTAAGCGTTATAAAAGTTGAACTTAACCCTGACGAGATCGCAATCTGTCAAATTTTAGGCAGAATGCGGTCTCTGATTGCTAGAAACTCAGGCGTTAAAGATGCCAAGGTTGGGACACAGGACGGCGCTACTGCAGACGTTTTGGGCGTGATGGCAGAATACGCATTTGCTAAACGATACAACACTTTCCCAGACCTTGGTTTAACACCTAGAAGCGGTAGCGCTGACGGCATCCTCAATGGTAAGCGGTATGATATTAAATCAACTACCTACAAAACTGGCAGGCTACTATCTACGCTGAAAGTTAATCCTGATGTTGATATTTATATTTTAGGAATAGTTGGGGACTTAGATGTTGACTTCATCGGGTGGGCATCAAAGGAGCAGCTAGTGCGTGAAGAAAACATTATTGATCTAGGCCACGGCCAAGGATACGCGCTTACTCAAGACAAGTTAACCTGGTTTTAAATGGAAGCAAAAAAGTGTAATAAATGTTCCAGGTTCTTACCTATTGCTAGCTTTAGTAAAGACAGGACTAAAACAACTGGGGTTCAGTCTCAATGCGTTAAATGCAAAAGAAAGACCAATAGGCAGCATTACAAAGACAATAAGGATCAATATTTAAAAAACCAGCAAGCCAGAAGGCAGCGTAACCGGCTTCAGCAATCAGCACATAATGCGGTAGCAAGAGCGGTAAAAACGGGCAGACTTGTAAGGCCTAGCAAATGCACAAAATGCGGATGCGATAAAAGTAGAATTGAGGCACATCATCACAATGGATACGAGAAAGATCATTGGATAGATGTTGTGTTTATATGCACTTCTTGCCACCGACACATTGACAGGCTAATAAAAAACTAAAAAAGTTTAAAATACTTGTTGACTTTGGTTTCTAGGGGTGCGATTGTCCCCCCGACATGACTAAGAAATTACAACGTATTGCCTCGCCCGTTCACACTGTTAAGCTTAACGGGTTCCACCTTATTTTTGACCCTACCCAGCCTCCTGCATCATTGCATGATCGTCGGGTATACTTTGCTAAGCATGGCTCTAGGGGGCTACAGTTATTTGGTTTGGCGTCAAAGCAAGACATTATGGACGCTAAAGTTAGCAGCTAATTTCCAAAACACCAAACCATAGAGATCATTTTTAATGAAAGTTTTAAGCAATAAAAAGATGGAGATCACCATTGAGGTGACTCCACACCCACCATTTGAAGGTACGATCACCTACCGTGCGCTCGCATGGGTAGGGGATCAATATTCAACCACCCTCTACTCTCAGTGTGAGGGATTCTGCCAAGAATGGTGTGCTAACGAAGCGTCTGAGAAACTATCGAAGATGATGCGTTGCCAATACCCGAAAGCTGTTTTCAAGACTAAGCTTACCAAGAAGGTCGAGACTAAGTTCTCGTCAATGATCAAATAATAAATATGAACATCCAAGAGATCATCCAGTCAGCTATATTTGTAGCCATTTTAATCCTCATGGCGTGGGCCGGAGGACAGCCGTAACAGTAATACAGATTATGAATAAATACTTATACAAAGTCATTGCCACCTCAGATGAGACCCCTTGGGCTAAGGTTGAGCTTACTTATTGCAAAGTAAACAAATGGTTTGAGCATCATCGCCTAGTAGAGGATTATGAGTTTGAGTCAGAATCAGAGGCTATAGAGATTTTAAACAAATCTTTAGATAAGTTTGATTCTGATATGATGCTTCGTGTAGAGCTTTGGGATCATCCTGATTATCACGACATCTTTGGATACGACTCAATCACGGTGTACGAGAAACCAGGAGAAAAAGATTTGACGATGTGTGAGAATTAGATACAACCTTTGCAGCAGCTTGCTGCTTTGTGTTTAATTCATATTATTAGTGTGTAACAAGCCGGTCCGAGTATTAAGTTGCTCGGGCCGGTTTTTTTGTTTATATTTAAAAGCATGGCAGGAGGACGACCGACAAAATACAAACCAGAGTTCTGCGAGATCGCTATTGAGTGCGGTAAGCAAGGCATGGGCAAAGCAGAGATCGCGTCTAAGCTTGACGTCTGTCGCGATACATTGCTTGAATGGAGCAAAAGTAAGCCTGAGTTTTCCGGCGCCATAAAAAGGGCTGAAGAAGAATCCTTAGCTTGGTGGGAAAAACAGGGTAGAACGGCAACCTTCGGTCAAATCGATGGCTTTAATCCAACTAGCTACATATTCCAGATGAAGAACCGGTTCAGAAACGATTGGAGAGACAAGCACGATCACTCCGTAGAGGTCTCCGGCGAGATTGAGATCGTGATCGGAGGAGAGGATGAGTGAGGTGACATTTGAAGAGGTTGAGAAGCTTGGCCAGGTTGAGAGCTACCTAGAGGCTGAAGGCTTCCACAACATCACCTCGTTTGCCGAGATCACTGAGGGCGACAGGGTGATAGTAATGATCGCTTCAGATACCCCTAAAGAAATCAACGTCTTCGGCATTTGCTGGAGCGCTGATCATTTTCAGAAACTAAGTGTTAGCGATATTCGCAACGATTTTATGACGGCATATGGCGACGAACAAGACTAGACTAACGCTGAAGCCTCGGAACTGGGTCAGGCCATACTTGCAACGGACAGAGGATAGGGCCTGCTTAGTGGTGCATCGAAGGGGCGGTAAGAGCTTTGGATGTTTGCAGGATCTCATTCTTAAATGCCACACCCATACGCGCAAAGGGTTGAAGTCATCGCCTCTACGTTACGGATACTTCGCTCCTACTCAAGCTCAGGCCAAAAAGATCGCTTGGAGTTACCTCAAGACCTTTACTCATCAGATACCTGGTGTGATCAAGAACGAGTCGGAGCTATGGATTCGCTTCCAGAACGGGGCAGAGATCGGGCTTTATTCCGGTGAGAACTATGAGCGAGCAAGGGGACTCTACTTTGATGGTGTAGTATTGGACGAATACGCCGACATTCCACCAGACGCGTGGGAGTCAGTCATAGAACCGTGTCTTTTAGACTACAAAGGTTGGGCCACGTTTGTTGGGACGCCCAAGGGTAAAAATGCTTTCTGGAGAGTCTACCAGCACTCGCTCAAAGACCCTGAGTGGTTTTCCCTCTGTCTAAAAGCATCTGAGAGCGGTCTGATCCCGCCTGATCAGCTAGCTAGGATGAAAGCTACAAGAGACGCTAGTGTGTTTGAGCGAGAGTTTGAATGCTCTTTCTCATCTGACATACCTGGAACAATCTACGCCAAAGAGGTGGAAGACGCGCTGAGGCTAGGTCATGTTTGCGATTTTGAGCCTAACAGAGTTCCGGTATGGACGACCTGGGATATTGGGTCTCCAGTGAACACTGCAGTGATTTACTTCCAGCTAGAAGGCCTGAGAAGAACGGTAATTGACTGCGACATATCAGCCAGCATGACGTTAGAGGAGCGTGTTGGACATATGCAGGCTAAAGGATATGACTATGGCGGTCACCTACTGCCACATGACTCAGCAGCTAGACAGCCTAATGGACTCACGTTCGCAGAGGAGCTACGGAAGGCTGGCCTGTCAAACGTCCAGACAATCCCAAGGACACACGACAAGGAGCTACGCATTAACGCGACAAAGAAGGCGTTTCCGAATATTTGGTTCAGAGATAAACAAACCACTCATCTCAGAGACGCTCTGAGTCAATACCATTACAAGGAAGCTACCGATGGAACTGGATGGATCACAAACAAGATCTCTCACGGCTGGGAGTCTCATCCATCTGACGCATTCTCAATGTTGGCAGAGGCAGAGCTGCACGATATGCTGACCGATCAGCAGTCACACACTAAGCGCCGGCGTAGGCCACGCATCAATGCTGGGTCTGGATACTAAAGTGTCGATTTCTTGATATTTAAAGATAGTTGACATATTTACGCAAAAAGCGTAATAAGCGCGTATGGGATTCCTTAGTCCAAAGCCTCCACCGCCCCCGCCGCCTCCTGCCATGCCAGACGTAGGCCGCACTGAAGCCAAGAAGATTGCCAAGCGTAAGCGGAAACGCAGCATGAGTGAGTCTAGCTATGCTCAGTCAACTAGAGGTGGAGCCGTTAATCCAAATTACTCGACGGGTAGTAAGACAGCACAGGGTCAATGATCGACGAGAACGTAGATACCATTCTCAGAAAGGCTGATTCGCTTGAGAGTGAACTTAATGCTTTCAAGTCTCACTGGGATCTGACCGCTAAGTATTTTAAGCCTCAGCTTGATATATTTACGCAAACTCCCCAGTCGCCTGACGTTACCGGATTCTCTGGCCTGTATGACACTACCGGCATTGAGAGTCTGGATACCTACTCCAACGGCATGATTGCCGAGGTGTTTTCGTCAAATGAGAAATGGATGATCTACACGCCCCAGGATGACCACGAGGTCGATGATGCGGGCCGTAAGTGGTATAACAAATGTTCTGAGCTAGCCTTAACTGCTCTCGGTCGCAGTAACTTCTACCAGTCAATCAAGCCGGTCGTCACCGATATGGGATGTGGCGGCACTGGATCACTGTATGTTGAGCGAGGAAACAAGAAGCTGCTCAAGTTTTGTTATGACCGTTTAGGCACATTTGCTATTGAGAAGGATGGCGAGGGAGATATTCGCACTGAATACCGGTGGCTGACTATGACTGCTTCTGAGATGGCAGATAAGTTTGGCGAGGACAATCTAGGCAAGAAGGCCAAGGCATCATTAAATGACATGAAGAAGGGTGGTGAGAAGACTCACTTCACTGTGATCCATGCTTGCTTCCCTCGCAACAAGAACGGGATCGAAGCCAAGAACAAGCCATTCGCCAGTATTTACGTCTGCAAAGAAGACAGAATGATTTTAGAAGAAGGTGGATATGATTACTATCCATTCGCTTCACCAAGAGCTGAAATCTGGAATGATTACAACTACGGTCTAGCTCCAGCTTCAAAGGCGCTACCTGCAATGAGAGAGCTAAACAAGCTCCGTAGAGATGTGCATGAAGGCGTAGCTCTACAGGTCAAACCACCTTGGCTAGTGCCATCAGACTCAGTAGATGAGATCTCAACACGACCTAATGGCGTGACAGTCTTTGATGAGCGTAACGGGATGAAGCCCGAGCAGATGAGACTCTACAACGACATTAACGCCGGCATGGTATTGATGGAAAACGTCACAGAGCAGGTCCGTGGATTCTTCCATGCTCAGCTATTTGAGGCCGTAGCTCAGAAGGATAAGCAGATGACGGCCAGAGAGGTTGCCAGTATTGAGAACGCTGCTCTTCGTCGCTTCCTACCTAATTTCAACCAGATCACTACAGAGCTAACACCAATCTTCCAGAACGTGTTCCTGCTACTGTTTAATGAAGGAGCATTCCCAGACCCACCTGAGTCTGTAAAGCTTTACCCTGATGGCCCAATGAATGCCGGTATCGTGCCGCTTCCAAAGGTTGAGTTCACCTCGCGCATTGCTCTAGCGATTCGGATGATCGAAAACAACGCTATTGACCGCACTATTGAGCGGATTATGCCAATGATTCAGATCGCTCCAGAGCTTGCCGACAACTTTGACCTTGACCAGATGCTTAGAGATAGCGCCCGCAATGACGGTATTTCAGAGGATGTCATCAAGAATCTTCAACAGGTAATCGAACAGCGCGAGGCCCGCGCAGCAGAGATGGCTCAACAGCAGCAGATGATGATGGCTCAACAAGCTGCCAGCGCTGCCAAGGACGCTAGCCAGGTCGATCCTGAGAAGCTTCAAGGCATGATGCAATAATGGACAGACATACACATAACGGGAAGGTTGTTAAGACTCTCCTGTCTACCACAGAAGGGGACGCGCTGTTGGAATGGATGAAAGTAAAATTTCAGTTCGACCAGCCGGTGTTCAAAGCAGAAGACGACTACAACGAGACATCCGCAAAATTACGAGAAGGTGGCCGTCACGTAATCATAGAACTAGAGAACCTAAAACCAAGAAACCCAGATGATTGATCCAAGACTATTTAAACTAGTTGGCGACAAGTTCATTCGACAGACCGACATGAAAGAGATCGCCACGCTTGTAGCCGGCGAGGTTACAGGTCTTCACCACAAGCAGGAGAAGTTCCGAGAGACTCTAGAAAATCTAATAGGTGACGCATCACCAGTAGAGGTTGAGGTTTCTATTAAGCAACCTAAGACAAAACGGTCTAAAAAGGATGCTCCGGCAGAATATTTCACTAAACGCATGGGCGGGAAGTCAGCTCAGGTAGTTGAGTGGAGACGCGAGAACTGGAGCGCGAAGCAGTTCAAGGACGAATATGGCGATCTATTTACAGAAGAGAATCTATGAGACAATACGAATTGATTAGAAACGAAGAAGGAGGAGATGCTGGCGGCGGTGCTGCCGTAGCTGACCCTACAGAAGAATACGGCTCAGACCCATCAACCCCGCCAACCTTTGACGCATCAGGAATGTTTGATGCAGATGGTAGGTTTCAAGAGATTGGAGACCGGTTTAAGAACGACAGCGTCGATGCTGACTACATTAACCGCAACTTCAAAGGCAAGAGTCCTTCCGATCTGGCCAAGATGCTAAAGGATAACCAGACGGCAGCGCGAGCAAAGTCAGTCAGTTACCCAGGAGCAGACGCCAGCGATGAGGATTGGAGTCGATTCCGTGAAGCTGCCGGTGTGCCAGAGAGCGCAGATCAAGTCATGCCGGAAGACTTTGAAAGCTTCCAGAACGCTACTGGATGGACTGAAGAGGTGGCAACTCCAGTAGTTGATGCCCTGATCCAATCAGGAGCGCCAGGACCAGCAATCACTGCCGGACTAGCGGCTGTTCAAAAAGCAGCAGCAGCACAAGCCGAACAATGGCAGGCAGAGGCCCAAGAGCGACGAGAAGCCGGTAAACAGCAGCTTCTAGAGGCATTTGGAACAGAAACCGATGCTCGCATTAATGGAGCGACTGTTGCAGCCGAAAAGCTCGGCATCCAAGCTGGACTTAGTCAAGAGCAGATTGAAGGCGTCAAGCAGGTAGTGTCTCAGATTGATAGCCCAGAGCTTACTAGGATGTTTGCGCATCTAAGTGATGCAATCTCAGAGGCTTCCTACCGAGGGCCAGGTCAGACAGCTAAGGTCGATGACTTCCGAGGACCAGCCGAAACAGCTCAGGCAATCATGGAAGATAGTCAGCACCCAATGCACGCCAAGTTTATGGCCGGCGACGATGCTGTTCACAAACACGTTGACACTTTGCTAGCAAAAGCGAGAGATATTGCTTAACAAATTTCTAGGTGGTCTCTCTCTTCCCATCTAGCACCGAGCCTCCTCCTCTTAGTCATGTCAGAGGGGGAGGCTTTTTGTTTGACTAAATTGATATTTTAGCTTAGAAGGCTATCCATGACAGCTTACCTAGCTTGCTAGACCTGTCTATACAGCCCCAATTTGGCCGCCCTACATACGCCCCTCGCATGGCCTACCAGCATTAGCTGCCCCAATTTTAGAGGTTTCCGTTCACAGACAGCGGCTTTCGTGAACCAAAACAAAAACCTAAACCTTAAAATATTATGCCAGTTAGTCCAACACTCGCGCTGATCGATCAGTATCAGCCTAAATTTGAAAGTCAGTGGCGTCGTCTTGCCCAGCAGGTCGATAGCCGTCTTAGCGGCGCTGTTAGCGTCAACTCCAACTGCACCGGTGAGGTAAACTACCGAGACCAGATTAAGCCTATTGACGTTTCGTCACTTGGCACTCCTAGTCAAAACCGCATTGCTGCAACCGCAATTTCTCAAATTGAAACCCAGAAGCGCGCAAACTACCCTGAGAAGTTCCAGGCAGTTAAGCACTTTGACGAGTTTGACGAGGTGTGGCTTGCAGAGCAGTCGAAGCCCACATCACAGACCTTCCTTGAGTTTAAGGCAGGATTTAACCGCAAGATGGATGATCTTATCATTGCCGCTGCTACCGGAACTGCAAAGACCGGTAACAATGGCGCTGTAAGCACAACTCTTCCAACCGGCCAAGTTATCTCTGTCGATACTGGAGGATCTGGATCTGGAATGAACCTCGCAAAAATCCTTGATGCTAAGCAGCTCATGGAAGAAAACGAGGTATTTGGCCAAGACATTGACGGTGATGACGCTTACCTTGTCCTTAACGCCAAAGCCCTTCGCGGTCTTTATGATGAAGCTAAGATTACTTCTAGTGATTACGCCGGCGAACTCCAAGCTCTCTATAACGGAGAGATTGATCAGTTCCTTGGTTTCAACTTTGTCCGCACCGAGCGCCTTGCAGTCGCATCCAATGTTCGCACTTGCTTTGCTTTTGTGAAGTCAGGTATCGCACTTGATATTTGGCAGAATCCTAAGTTCAAGCTTAGCGAGCGTAACGACTTCAATGACGCCGCCCAGCTTCGCGGAACTGCCGCAGCAGGAGCCACTCGCCTTGAGGAAGTCAAGGTTGTAGAGATTCCTTGCGACGAGTCCTAGTCCATAGCAACAACCAACAAGGGTCCGTCTGTCTTTCGGGGCGGGCGGGCCTTTCCTTTTTATGAGCAAGATCATTACTGACATCGACATCGCCAACCAAGCGCTTGGCTATTTGGGAGAGCAGACAATTGCAACAATGTCTGAAAACACCAAGGAGGCACGGCAGGTCTCGCTCCACTTTGACCAGACGCTCCGTGAGATCATGGAGAAACACAGGTGGTCAGTAGGCCGAAAAAGAACTAGAATGACGCTATTCGGCGCAACACCAGATTTCGGGTGGTCTTACGCTCACATTATCCCAGAAGACTGCCTTAGGGTCTTAGATTTGTTTGAGCTTTCAGAAGAGACGCCCACACCAAACCCAGTTCCTATTCGCAAGTTTGAAAAGGAGCCTGGGCTTATCCTTAGCAACATTAAGCATTGCGGCCTAGTCTACATCAAAGAGGTAATCTCATCAGATCTATCACCACTTCTTGTTAAAGCTCTAGCAATCAAGCTGGCATCAAAGCTAGCAATTCCCCTCGGTGAGTCCAGACTGGCCGGCGATCTATCTAATATGGCCGACAATGCCATCAAAGACGCATGGCTGAGCGACGCAAGACAGTCACGATCAGGAGAAAACTCTGATTTCCTCCAAAGATCTGAAGAAAACCACGCCGAAAGCGGAAGATACAATGCCTGAGTTTTTGCAGTCTAACTTTAATGGTGAGTGGTCTCCGCTCATGCTTGGCCGTGTAGAGCTGTCACGATACGCTACATCGCTAAGAACGATGGAGAACTTTGCCCCGACCATACCTGGCGGCGCGAGAAAGCGACCTGGCACTGAATACATTGGCGAAGTCAGAGACTCATCAAAGAAAACACGGCTTGAAAGCTTCACGTTTTCTAATGAGCAATCTTATTTGCTAGAATTTAGCGATATAAAGTTACGGTTCTGGAGAAACGGGGTGTTATTAGGCGATATTAAAACAACTCCCTACACTGAGAATGAGGTGTTTAGCCTAAGAATGACATCAACAAACGACATTGTCTATATTGCCTCGCCTAATCATGCTCCCTACAAGCTAACCAGAACATCTGACACTACGTTTGATTTTGCAGCGCTTGAGTTTGAGAACCAGCCGTTTGAAGACGAAAACCTTACAGATGTCACTATAAGCGCGTCTGCGGCAACAGGCACAGGTATAACCTTAACGTCTTCCAGTAATTTGTTTACTGACGACATGGATGATGGCGATGGAAGCACGTTTAAAATTTCTCACTATGTGCCAAGAACTGTATTAGAAAGCTCTATTAATGAATCTAAAGTAGAAAAAATAAGCGCAAACGAATTTGATAATCAAACTAGCTATCAACCAAATGATGAAGTTTGGTTTGAAGTTAATTCAACAGTTTTTTATTACACCTGTCATACAGCATACACTGGAGGAGCTTCTACAGAAACAAATCCTATTAATTTAAATGGTTATTTTTCTACTGGTGTAGTTGCAGAAATTTTAGGGACAACTTCCGATGTAATGAAATTTTACATTGAAGGAGAGTGGTCGTTCAGGACAGAAGGTAACTGGGATGGAGAATGGGGTATTCAAGAGTCTGATGATGGGCTTCTTAACAATTGGATAACTAGATTCTCAATGGCGTCTTACAATGGTTCTGATAACTACGTCCGAGAGGGTGATGAGTCGGCCAATCCAGTTTGGCTTCGTGTTGTATTATTTAATACTGCTAGCGGAACAAACCATAGAGTTACGTGGACAACTGCGGATGTTGAAAAATCAGGAGAAGTTACAGTTACTGGTTACACTTCTCCGACACAAGTCACTGCTAATGTAAGCACAACTAGGCCACTTTATTCTACGGCAGCAACTAAACACTGGTCAGAAAATGAGTGGAATTATAGAAAAGGGTTTCCAAGTCAGGTGTTCTTTAAAAACAACCGGCTTTGTTTTGCTTCTACTAAGGCAGACAACCAAGCTATTTGGGGAAGCGAGGTAGATAAATGGGATAACTTTAAGCGTGGCATACAAGAAGACTCGCAGCCATTTAAAGACGTTCTAAGGACCGGCAACCAAGATCCGATACAATGGGTATCTGAGCAGTCAAAGACGCTTCTGGGGCTATCCTCGCAGATAAGAAACCTAACCGGTGAAGACGGGTCATCTATTCTAGCGCCAGGCAAAAACAGCTCGGCAAGACAAGCCGGTCGCGGCGCTGCTGACCTTGAGCCTGTAGAGGTTGATGACTTTACATTCTACGTCCAGCTAGGAGGCAGGATTATCAGAGGTCTCACAAACGATTATGAGCGTGGCGTTTACGCTGCTGCTGATATGACTAGAGAGGCTGAACACGTAACTAGAGGTGGCGTCAAGCAAATGGCGTTTCAGCTAAACCGTGTTTCTACGCTCTACGCCGTCACAGGAGAGGGTATCGCTGCTTGCCTAGTGTTTGATCCAGAAGTGGAGAAAATGGGATGGTATCGCCTTAAAACGCAAGGAGGGACAATTGAGTCAGTTGCTATCCTTCCGGCTACCGGAGAAGAAGACGAAGTCTACTTTGTAGTCAAGAGAACCATCAACGGAAGCACCAAGCGCTACATTGAGAGGCTAAAAAACGATCAGATCAGAATTCAAGATGACGGCCTACAGGACGATATGTTCTATGTCGATTGCGGCACTACGATTACCGGAGCTAATATTTCTACAAATTCCACAACTAATGTTACTACAATTGCTGGATCGACTCACCTAGAAGGTAAAGAAATACAGATTCTTTTAGACGGGGACTATTTTGGCAAGAAAACAGTAAGCAGCGGGTCTGTTACGATACCTACTATTACTAATGATGATTTCAATAACGCATCTTCATACAAAGTAGGGGATCGCGTAAGGTTTTTGTCTAGCGGAACCTTTACTTACTTTGTTTGTGTTCTTGCATACACTGGAGGTGATTCTACGCAAACTAATCCGGCATTAGCGGTGGATTCAAATTCAAATCCATACTTTGCTGCTAGCAAGGCAACTTGTGGCTTACCTATTGAAGCTAAGCTGTGGCCAATGCCGTTAGAGGGCATTACAGCGTCAGGAACGACCTCTGGAGACAAGAAGCGAGTCAAAGAGATTACGATTGACGTTATGAACTCACTAGGAATCCAGACAAAAGACTCACCGGATGACACTAAGGAGCCTACAGATCTTACTCCAAGACAGTCTGATGCAGACCTTGGATCATCGCCGGCACTCTATAGCGGCAAGCTTGAAGTCAGAAATACTTTGCCAAGATCGTTTGATGGTAATGTTTTTTATCAATCAGATATTCCTTTTGGCGTATTTATCCGTAACATCATTACTAAATGGGAGAAGACCAGCTAACCTTGAAACCTTATTTTCCAGAACATTATCCATTGCTTTGCCAATGGTGGGACTCACACGGCTCTCTGAGGGCTAGTAGGTCTGATTTGGAGTCTGGTATAGGATTGTTGGCAGAAAGCGATTCTAGGCCCGTTGGAGCGTGTTTCTTGTATGTTACAGGAGCGCTTGGGTTTATTGAGGCTATGGTTATTAGCCCTGACTCAACTGTGTCCAAGTCTAGAAAGATTGCTGACACTTTATTTAAGGAGTTACAAAAGATAGCCAAGGCAGAAGGCGTCAACAAGCTAATCGCTTTTGTTCAGTCTAAAGGCATGGTCAGGGAGTGTTCTCGCTCAGGTTTTACACAAGTCGGGCCACCTATGGCGCAAATGGTTCAAACAATATAAAGAAATGGCAATTCCTTTAGCTTTACAAGTAGCAAGCACCGCAATGAAAGTGGGTGCATCAATTCAACAAGGGCAGATGGCAATGCAGTCTGCTAGGTATAATGCAAAAGTCATTGGGCGACAGGCTGAGCAAGAGGCAGAGGCTTCGTTGGAAAGCATGGCTCGCAAAAGAACTGAAAACGAAAGAGCATTATCATCGATCAGGCTACGTATGCAGGAGTCTGGACTTGATACGACTCAGGGATCTAGCGCGGATTACTTTGACGAGGCCACTTCAAGACTTGAGTTACAGATTCTAGACGAAGCTAGGCAGTCAAATTTTAGAGATAGGGCAAGGCGAAACGAAGCTCAGATGCAGATTTATCAAGGCAAAGTAGCAAGAGCTAACGCACAAGCTACAGCAATGGGTCAACTCATAGGAGGAGCAGCCAAAATCTCCGGCAAAATGGAAGATGTGGCTAACGCATCAAAAACATCAAATACTTAAGTTATGCCACAATTACCAAATTTAACAGGGCCAGCAGTCCCTCCAGAGCAGGCAGCAGGAATCAGAGTTGGAGTGCCTTCTACTTCTGGTTTGCAAGCAATAGCGCAAGCTGTTGGATCGGTAGGCGAGGAAATGCACGCTGCTAAGATGGAAATCTTGCAAGAGCAAAACAAAATTGACGTTTTGCGAACTGAAAGCGAATACGGCGCTTTTATGGAGGCTGAGCAGCAAAAACTTAACTTCAATAATCCTTCTAGCTGGGACGATCAGTTAACAAAAGCATCAAAAGCATTTAAGGACTCCCTAGCCTCCAAGAATCTATCTGCTGACGCAATGAGTTCTCTTAATACGAGGCTTATGGCGTACGAACAGAAGATTATGAGAAGCGCACAAAGAGACGCTCGCCTTGCTCAAGTTCAAATTATATCTGGAGAGTTTCAGAACCGGCAAGATTCTTATCTAAAAAACAGGGATTATGAAGGAGCTATAGAGAACCTTAAAGAGTCAGCGTATAGCCTAAAGATGCAAGATCACGAAGTGGAGAGTCGTGTATCAAGAATTAGAGAACAACAAACCTTAGATGCATTGCAAGATGCTGCATACGATGGGAATGTTGCTGTTTTTGAAAAAGACATACCTGGTATTTCAAAGGCTCAACAAAGAGCATTAAAGTCATCGGCAGAAAGCGCTTTAGCTAAAAAGAAAAGAAACCAATCTATTGCTGCAATGGATGGTATTTATGCGAATTCTATTAACACAAAAGAAGATATTCTTCGCGTAGCTCCAGACCTAGGCGCGGCGCAAACAGCAAAGCTTCTTGGTGTTATTGAGGGTAGAGACAGCGATGAAAGAAACAGAATTATCGCTACTCCAGAATACCAAAAACAATTAATTGGAAATGTTTCTGCACTTATACGAGACTATGATCCAAACGGAGAAGATGCGGATGCTAATTTTATCAACATACTAGATCTGTCAGAACAGATTGAAAGCAGTAACTACAAAGACCATTTGCAAAATCAAATTGAGGATATTCGCAACGAAGTCAAAGATAAGATTAAGACAAAAAAAGATTATATGTTTAACGAAGTCGATGAACTGTTTAAACAAGATTTACCTTTTTTGGAAATTCCAAAAGAACCAATAGGCAAAGCGCTTGGAACTTATTTAGAAGAGGGAATACTTGAAGATCCAGTAAGACTTAATTCTTTTGGTTTTAAAAATGAACACGCGCAAGCAATAGCTAAAGCAGCAAAAGAAGAGCAAAAAGCCAAAATGGAACCAAAGGGTAAAAATCCTTATAAAGGCCCATCTTCTATTGATTTGTTTCGTAGGTATTACAGTAGTGGCGAAAAAGCTGTTGAGGATTTCAGTCTTAAAGAGAGAGAAGTTCTTGAAGCTATTTTCCAATACAAAGGCCCAACTACTATGATTGTAGATCCTCCAGAAAAACAAAAATACGAAAGAGAGCTTAACGAATATGAAAAACAAAAATCAATTGCTTATGGATCTTATAAAGCAAGGGTTTCTCAGTGGATTAGGCTTAATCCTGATTTCACAATCGAAAAAGCTGATGAATACCTTAAAAGCTTAAATATTGATATTGAAGGACTCTCTGAATCAAAAAGCAATTTAGTAGCGCCTCGTCCAAAATAAAAAAGCTTAACAGGCAATACGAATAATCTAAAAACATGGAACCTGAATATCAAGGACAGCCAATAACAACTCCTGACGCGCCTCCATATGTGCCAGGTGTAACAGATCAAAGGTATGCTCCAGAAAGAGAGGAGCCTATTGAGCCTATTACAGTTCCTGATGATCCTCCGTATGTTGAAGGAGTTACAGATAAAAGATATGCTCCAGAATTTAAAGGAATTACAGATCAAGGGCTTGCTCCAAAAGTTCAAGAAGTTTCGGAATTTGTAGAAAAAGCCAGCGCCCCTGCTGGAATATCTACTCCTGATCTTTATTATTTAGGTGCAGACGCTATTGCCAATAGTGGATTATCTCAGATTGAAAGTGAAAAGCTTGTTGCTCAAAACAACTGGGTAAGAGAGTCCTTGGGTAATATCGAAAGTGCTGTTTTAGATTACGAAAACTTTTTGCCAGAGTCAACTGAGCCAGTTAAAAACCGAGCATTAATTAGAGCTACTATGGAGGTAGAGCTTGGTTATGATCCTCCAACAATTTTTGAATACGAAACAAGTAGAAATCAAGCTTACAAGAAATTGTTTGGTAAAGATCTTTCTGAAGATTTAGGAGATCCTGAGCAAGCTTTTGTTAGCGCTTTAACTAATAGAGCTGTAATTAAAAAAGAGGATTTTGAATTTTATAAAAAAGTAGATCGTCAGGCAACTCTTTCAGCAATACTTGGAGATGGGTTAATAGAGCTACAGTTTGGAGAATCCGTAAAAGATGACCCTGCTTTTATTCGTCAAAAAGACAAAGCAATTAAGCGTTGGGCGGAAACACAAGAAGCAATTAGCGACCAATATGGGGACATGATCCCAAAGCTTCGCAAAACATTTCGCCAAATGCAATCTGGGGATGAATGGATTACTCAGGCTGGTTCTGTAGCTAGAACTTTAAATGAAGAAGATAAAACAAAATTTCTTCAAGTTCTTAGAGATTTAGCAGTAACATACCCAACTGAAGAGCTAGAGAGCGGCTTTAAAAAACTTGGTTTAAACCTAAAGAAATCGGGAAGAGGTGTGTCTGGCGCTATTGATGCCGCTATTGTAGGAACAGGAGATATAGTAAGAGAAGGCGGGACTGTTTCTTTGGCGGATTTGTTTGGGGGCGGCGAGTGGTATGCTAAAGAACAAGAAAGAAAAGCCGCTGATGCAAAATGGGCTGCTGCTTATCGCAAAGAACAAGACTTTGTAGCAGATGTTCGCAGAATATTTGAAGAAGATTATGATCCTATCAGACCTTTGGCAGAAAAAGGATCTACGTTAAGAGCTGTTGAAGAAGGTGTTTATGCAATACCTGGAGCTGTTACTACTACAGCAATGGCGTTTGTGCCGATAGCGGGAATGACTGCCACATATGGAACAATTAGAGAATTTGAAAGGCAGAAGTATCGTGGCCGATTAATTGCAAATGGCGTTCCTAGAGAAAAAGCCGCTGAAATAGCAGGAGTTCTATCTACCGTTTCTGCCGCCCCTCAAGTTTTACTTGAGAAGCTGCAAGCAAATATAGTTGGAGGAAAATCTCCAATATTTTCAAAAGTATTAGGAAAAGTTGACGGCTTACTAAAAACTAAAGCTACAAGGTTTACCGGTAGATTTTTAGCAGCAAGTTTAGGCGAGACTACTATTGAGTTAATGCAGGAGCTTACTTCTGAAACTGTTCAAGATCTTGCAAGCGAACTGCAAAAAGAAATTCCTGACATTGAATGGAAAAACGGAAAAGATGGATACTTTGATGGTTATTTTAACAAAACCATTACAACATTTGTAGCCGTTGCCCCATTGTCATTTATACCGGCAGCAAGAGGGCTGTCTGCTGATAATAGAGCCGCAGCGATTAAGACGACCTCGCCTCTTGTTAGAAAGGCTTGGGGCTTTAAACCAGAAGACAATGCCGCTATTGATGATGCTAAAACTCCAAGCGAAACAACAAGTGCTGTAGAAAACGCTTTAACAAATCGTGATCCACAATCAGAAAGCGCAAAGGAGGCAACTGAAGAGTTAGAACAAAAACTTAAAAAAGAACAAGAAGCTTTAAAGCAATTAGAAGATTCTGGAGTTATTCCTAGCGTTAGAGCTTCTAAAGATAATAAAGGTTTTGAGGTTTATGACGCACAAACTGATGCGGTTATTTCTTATGCTGATACAGCCACTGAAGCAACCGAGGCTGTTCTTAATACAATAGGAATGCGAGAAAACGCAACTCAGGACGTTATTGACGAAATGAGTTCTCTTATTGAAGCCGCAAAACAAGTTTCAAAAGAGACTGGAGTTACTCAGGAGATTTCTCCTACACAAATTGTAACTCCCGAAATGGCAAATAAAATCTTTCCTGAGTCAGCTAGGAGGATAGCAGAAGAATCTAAGTTAATTGAGGTTGCGGAAGGAGGCACTGGTGCTGTAACTGAGGCTGTTTTTAACCCACAGCAAATTGTTACAGGTGTAGCAATACCCAAAGGCATACAGGGAAGAATTGAAGATGTGACAAAACTTTATGGTGGATCTAATATTTTCACACTTGTTCACGAAAGATCTCACCATGTAAGGAGAGAGTTAATTGCGCGAGGAGAGCTTAGTGAAGAAAGGCAAATTTCATTTTTCAGAAAGCTTAATGCTGAATTAAAGGGTCGAAAAACTAAAACAGGGCAAGCTGTAGAGTTTAAAGGTCTTAGTGGAGATACTGTTACAGAGACAGCCTTAGATGAAGCGTGGGCGCATTTTGCAGAAATTGCAATTTTGCGAACAAGAAACGGTAAAAAATCAAAGCTTAGAAGCTTGTTAAACAAAAACCTTTCCGCAATGGTTAGGGCTAATGTTCCAGGCGCTCGTCAGTTCAAAGCGTTCATTAGAGCGATGAAGGACTTTTTTGCTTTAGACCTTACTAGAGCAGTAATTTTACAAAAAGCTGTAAGAGACGGCAAGCTTGACGCAGCAGAAATGCAAGAGTTTGAAGCAATGGTTTTAGGAGAAACCCTGCAAGAGCAACACGAAGAACAAGTCTTACAGTCTAGGGAAGAATTAATTCAGCAAGAAGGCCCATCGTTTTCAGTGACTGAAGATTTTACTGGAGTTATTGAAGCGAATAAAGCTATTAGCAAAACTGTTTATCTAAAAAACAAAACAAAGTTTCAAGAAGCAATAAAGAATGGAACAATTGAAACAGGTGTTGATGTTTTTTCATTTAGTGGAATGGATATGTTTTTACACGCCCCTGATTTTGCTTTTGCTGGCGAAGTCAAGGTAGGTGATGAAACTGTATTCAAAGGCAAAGGCGGCGTTTATTACCCAGTGTTATTTTCTGACGGAAACTATTTTTGGGCTTCTACTGAAAGCGCTGTTAAGAAAATGGTTAAAGATCTTAATGAAATTGGAAGAAGAAACGGGGGAAAGGTTTTAATGGGGCTAGTTTCCTCTCCTGCTGACAAGATGTTTAGCTCAACATTAATTGCTAGGGGAATGATTGATTTCTTTGTTGAATTGAGTAGTCAAAAACAATTTGGTCTTTCTGATTCTGTTTTAAACAAAGCTATCAAAACAGCTTCTCAAGTTTCTGATAAAGGAAAAACTTTTGACAAGAAAATATTTTTAAAGTCAGGTTTAGAGCAAAATGTTGAAACAATTAAAGAACTTTTGGACGCTCAAAAATCTTCATTTGGTTTACGTAAAAACTTTAGTCTAAAATTTGCGGAAGAAATATCAAACCATTACGGAAAGCTTGCCACAAAAGAATCAGCAGCTCTTGCAGGAGCTTTGCTAGGAGAAAGCAATATTAACGCAAACGCTGACATTAAAAAAGGTAAGCTTTCTAAAGCATCAATTATTCAAGCTCTTGGAGAAAGGTTTTCAGAAGATTTTACTAAAGAACAATTATCTCTCAACACCGGAGAAGTGTATGCAGTAATTGAATTTGACGGTAAAGTTGGGTATGAAAAATCAGCAAAACACGAATCATATCCTTTTACTGTTGTTGGCAAAGGTAAAAACAAAGTCAAAGTAAATGTTTTGTCTGAGGCTCATCAGTGGACTGATCTTGTTACTTACTCAGAAAATGTTGAGTTTATAAAAGA
>Ga0181387_1000035_pt1 | contig 26196 bp, 27 predicted proteins | sample 10SPOviralmetaG_FD_130119 | JGI IMG/M metagenome (GOLD analysis project Ga0181387, IMG submission 130119) | Marine viral communities from the oligotrophic San Pedro Time Series (SPOT) site, San Pedro Channel, CA, USA - 10 SPOT_SRF_2010-04-27 | ecosystem: Environmental > Aquatic > Marine > Strait...
ACCCGTCTGTATTGCTGACTGTGCCGTTACCAGCTAGCCAGTTCCATGCTACATAGGTATGCCCACTTATATTTACATAATTTCCACTATCACTGTTGTCACCAACGCTGAAACCATCTGCATTGAAACTTGTTAATTGTTCCGTAAATGTTGCTTCTGCTGAAGTGTCAGATGATTTCAGAACTTTATTTGCTCCTCTAACACTATCAAAAAGTCCGTGATGGTATGCGTTAGACCTGTTTTTCACCCAAACCCAATCTGGAGAAAACCCAACGCCTGTTATATCTCTATCAGAAGCGTTGCCAGTCCATAACACCGTATTGAAATACTCGTCTGGCGCAGTGATAGCTGGCAGAGGCAGATTGCTGGTTGCCAACGCAAGGAAGCCTGACGGCGGCGCATAGTAGAAGTCACCCACGCCATTGTCATCTGTGTTGCCCTGCGGTGTTTCATTGCCAGCAAAGGAACTGTCTTGCCCAAAGTTAAAGACAATTTCCCCTGTAGAAACCGTCCTAGCGGCTGGTATAAATTCATTCCAAGTGACAGTCTGAACCTCGCCTGTTCCTGCGGCAGGGTCACCACTGTTTTGCCAAGTATTGTTTTTGCCAATCCATATCTCGCCAGTGTCAGCATCAAAAGCTATTTGCGCTACATCTCCAGTGCTGTAAGAAGAATATGATGTGGACGAGCCGTTATAGAAAAATCTACCATCAGAAAGGTAACCAACGCTGTCAGTTGTTTGACCAGTATAATGTGCATCTGTGTCTGCATCTTGGTTTTTTAACGCAATAGCAGTGTCATTTTGCTGAACCGTTAAAATGGCCTCAAAGTACCATTTTCCAGAAGTAACCGCAAAAGTTCCGCCCTGATGTCCATAGACAACATTCCCCGCGACCTTTAGGTTACCTTCAGAATTTGTATGACCATCTTTGTCCAATGGATTTAACGTAGCAAAGTTACCGCCACTCACAGGGGCATCCAGCACGACATCAGTATTGTTCAGGGCGTTGGGTGTCCAGTTGTTGCCATTGCCAGAGGTATCGCCGAAGAAGGTGGCATCTCTTGTGTCTTTGAACGCCATGTAGATATATGTGCCGCCGCTTGCGTTCATGTAGCTAGTGGTTGTTTTAATCGTGAAGCCATTGCTGTCAAAGTCAATGTCATAACCTGTGTTTTCAGCATAGCTTTGATTAGGGTTTAACGCATCTTCAATCGGATTAGATGGATCTCTTGTACTGTCAACAATAACCCAATCAGTTGCACCATCAGTTCTCTTGATCATAACAAACGCAGGTTTGAAACCTGTGGTGACTACTGGCCCTGTCGTAGAACCATTGCCGCTGTAAGACCCGATGGACGAGTAGCCTGAGACTGAGTGGAAAGAATATGCTACATAGGTTACGCCCGTTCCATTTGAGTAGCCACTGCCGCCAGCAGAATCAACACTAAAAACAGAGTTGGTTGGCGCTGTATTGTTCCAAGCGTCTGCGTCTGTGACTTCTGCGGAAGTAGAATTAAGAGCAATATACTTAGTCCATCCAATAGCAGTAGCCCCAGATAACCATCCGCCTGTTGTGCTTCTCGGCTTTGTGATAATAAACTCAGGGGCTGATGATAAGCCATGCCCAACTGTCGCGCCACCAGACGCACCAGTGCCTGTATAGGTGGCTATAGAAAAGCCCTTTGCAGTATTCGCCTTGACCGAGCTAGTAATAGTGCCGTCAGTATTGCTTGCGGCAGAACCAGTGCCAGCATCCCAGCACCATGCAACGTAAGAACCACCACTTAAATTAAAGGCAACGTCAGGATTAGTGGAGTCCGTGCCTTTTGCTACAGTAAATCCATCAGGGTCAAATGAAGAAAAATCACCATACCTATCTCCGTATGTAGACTCGGAAACGGTTAAATTTGACGACAAATAACCTACGCCAGCCCCTCTCACCGAGTCGCTTAACGCATGGTCATAAGAGTTTGACCTTGATTTGACCCAGACGAAATCTGGCTCGAAGCCCACGCCCTCGATGGACTGTGTGCCGCCGTTGCCAGTATAGGTCACTGTCGAAAACCCTTCGGCCTCAGTGGTCTGCTTGAACGGTAGGTAGAACCCGTTTGTCCCGAATGTCAGCGCCTGTATGTCTGTGTCAGACTTAGGCTTCCACAGTGTGCCGTCATACTCGCCAAAGCTGGAGGGTGTCAGGGCAGTGCCGTCTATGAAAGCCACGTTGGCTAGGTAGCCGTCCAATTCATTTGATGTTCCGTTGTTTGCGCCAATTCTTATTTCAGCAGAGCTATAGTTAAACTGACCATCGTTATTTTGTTGAGTATTGGTTGCAGTTCCAAATGTTTGCGATACTCCGTTTACATATAATTTAACTCTATCTGATGCCGTTGCTAATGTTGTGTCAACTTCTGCAACAATATGATACCACGCTGAAGGGTCACGAAATTTTGCATTTGTAATATATAGTCCAGAACTTGATGACCCACCATCTCTAAAAGCAATTTCATCAGTGTTTTGAAAACGAATCATCCCCTGATTAGTAGACGAACCGTCATAAGCATCAAAAATAGTTGTATATAGACCTAAGTTTCCTCGCTTGCACCAGACGCTTATTGTGAATGTTTTTCTGTTACCAGAAGATGTTGGGGTAAATGACAGATAGGCACTGTCACCATCCTCGAACCGCAGGGATTGGCCTTCCTCTGCACCTGTTGCATACATAAATTGGGAAGAACCGAAAGGGCCAGACATGGCAACTCCTATGCGAAGGCTAGTTGTGGTGTGCCAAGCAGAATACGCCCAGATGCGACTACAATGTAAGGCACGACATCTGTAGTGCTTGCGGCTGTTGACAGTGTAAGGCCAGCACCACCAGCAGTCTCGTAGTCCGTGCCTAGTGATATTGTTCTACCGCCTGTAGCGTCTTGGATGAAAGTGATAAACCCTGACTGCCCTACTTGTTCTGTTGTTGGGTTTGCCAGTGTTACGTTGCCTGTTAGGGTCAACACAAAGTTCTGGTTAGCACCAAAGTCTAGCGTTACAGAACCAGTGTTTGTGGTGTCGGTGTCTGTGGTGGCAATAGCTGTGCCTGTTACAGATACGCCTGTGGCACTTGTCTGGAATTTGATTGCATTGTTGTGGTATAAGTAAGCTGAACCGTCAGCCTCAAAATACGCCATTGTTTCGCCAGTGTACTTTCCAATGGTAACATTACTGTTTCCACGCAGAATTAAAGCACCTGTGCCAGTATCATCTACATAACTGTTAGAGCCGTCATGGTAAATCTGCAAGTCATTGCCAGCACCAAACTGCGCCTTGTTATTATCGCCAAAGTCTAAGTTACCAGTAGAGTTAGCACCGTTTAACGTCTTGTTAGTAAGAGTTTGTGTAGCTACTGTACTAACCAACTCAGCGTTACCGTCTGCTGGCAAAGTAAGCGTGTTGGTTACTGCCGCAGAATGAGGCTGTGCAACAACTGTTTGCCCGTGTGTGTTTGATTCACAATTAAAAACTATAGTGCCTGGATTAGTGTTGCCTCGAACAACAACAGTGCCAGTGCCGTTCGGGGCTAGGTCTATCGTGCCGTTAGATGTGGTAACAATATCGTTACCATTCATATCTAAGTTACCGCCCAACTGTGGAGATGTGTCATCTACAACAGCCGCAAGCGTAGAGCCAGCAGCAACCACTTGCCAAGCAGTACCATTGTAAACTTTTAATACATCACTTGTTGTGTTGAAGTACAAATCACCAGCGTTTAATGGATCGCCATCATTATCTACAGTCGGGTCACTAGATTTTGCACCAAGATAAGTGTCATCAAAATTATCAGCACTTGCCGCAGCAGCCGCCGCACTTGCAGCCGCAGCAGTAGCAGAAGTTGAAGCATTTGAGGCCTGAGTTGTCGCAGTCGTGGCAGATGCCGCACTTGCTGTGGCACTTGTCGCACTAGCCGAAGCACTGGTAGCAGACGCTGTAGCACTGGTTGCCGCATTAGTAGCAGAAGTTGCCGCAGAAACCGCATCTACAATCAATTCCCAATAGGTAGTGTTTGTAAGCAACGTGCCGCTAGGAGAGGCTTGTAGGGCTATATATACGTTATTTAACTGCGTTGCTGTGGTAGACTTAACTAAGTCACGCTCATCGTAGTCAGCAGTTGTTATTGTTGCGTCTGTGCCTCTGTAAGTGCCAAGTTCTTGTGTGGCAATCAAGTCACCGTTGCTGTCAAACCCCAGAACTTTATTGGCTCTTGCAGTAGCACTAGCCGTAAAAGAAGCTGTAGCAATACTGTTTGTTTGAGACACCTTCAAAGAACGTCCAAGTTCTTCTTGTATCTCTTGAGCAATAAATGTCAGCTTGTCTAACGCATCTTCATGGGCATCTGCTGGAAATGGATCGTTAGGCACATAATCTGTTAGCTGTGTCTGTGCAGTTGTACGCAAAAGAACTACAGTCTGCGTAGCTGGTGGCGCAGTACCAAACGTAATATTACCACCGCTTGCACTTCCCACACCAGAAACAGTGTAATGAGTGGTTTTTGTCTGCACTGTTTCGTTGCCAGTAGCAGTAGTTCTCAAGATAACCTTGATGTCATCGTCATCAAATATCTTAAAGCCATAAGCAAAGGCTGTAGTTGAGCCATTACCTGTGTAGCTGTTTTTGGTTGTGGTGCTGCTAACTGTCATTTCATTCTCCAGCGTTGCCCTATCATATCAAAAATCATTGCTTTCTGAAAGCCTGTTAAAACTGAACTGCACTTTGGCTAGGTGGGAAGTAATATTGCTGATCCATATCCTTCCTCATCCTACGCTCTGTGCGCTTTAAATAGCCTGGATTAATGTGTTCCATAAGACCATGTATGAACAAATAGTCCAAAGCTGTTTTTGTATAAAACAGGTTCATGCCAGGTATATTACCCGTAACAAACTTAGCTGTATTTCTTTGCAAAGCATCCATATCACCACCTCTTGCGGCTGTATAAATAGATCCGATTTCGTCTATGCTCCCGAATGTTGGCCCTGACATAGTTTGTATTAATCCTCTGCCGTAACCACCATACTCTCCAAACAAAAAGTCTCCATAAATGCCCATGCCACCGCCCTGCACCAAAGCCCTAGTGAGCAGTTTGGGGTTTAGCACATACTCATCACTAAAAACTTCTTGGGGTGTCTTGCCCTTGAGAATGTCTTTCATGGTCACAGAAAGATAGCCCATCATCGTAGTGCCTATCATCATCTGCGCTATGCCAAACATACCGCTTTTGCCTTCTTCTATACGAGCATATCTTTGACGCTGTGCAGCTTTAGTTACATAAGTAACAGGAAACGCTTTAAACTGCATGAACGCCCTAACAGCCTCACCAACAACTGTGCCACGTTCTGTCCCTAAGTTGAGGTAGGCTTTCTCTTTTGCACCTGGAGTTGGGATGGCAGTGTCAGCAGAATCAGTTATATACATTGAGTATTTAGTAGCCAAATCGTTCTTATACTTGTCTATTGCCGCTTGCGTAGGCTTTTTTATTTTACGAGTTCTACCTTCATTTATTTTGGCTAGAGCAGCAGCTTCTATTACGTCAGTTGGTATTGTGTCTATCCCACCAGCAAAGATATATTCGCGTCCGTCCACAGCCAACGTATCCATCTGACGCAAAACATCCCATTCTGCCGCCTCGATCCCGTACCTTTTCAAGCCGTTTCTTGTGCTTATGTTAATAGATTCGAAAGCGTCATTCTTATAAGTGGCGAGGTCTGCTGCTAATATCTTAGCTACCCCAGACTTTTGATCATCGTTCCAGAATGTCATCAGGTTAAGCCTGAAGTAATGTTGTTGCATCTTTCCTATTACACCAGGCAAACTGTCATTAGACCCAAACCTAGCGTGTGTGCCACCCAAAGCCCCGTCAGTGCCAACTCCCAGCAGATACGCCAGCTTCTTTTGATCCTTGCTTCCAAACCTTGCAAACACAAAGCTAAGTGCTTTTGCGTATGACCCAAATATACCTCTGTCTGTATGTGTGTTGATAAACGTGGCGTTAGTAGCAATATCACCAAACGATGAAATCGTGGCTGCGCCTAGCTTTGCCATAGACTGCACCATTCTCCATCCAGACGCTAACCCAGCAATATCAGCACCAAAAGCTATAGGCTTGCCAGCACCTCTTGATGTTGCAGTTCCATCCACTTCTTTAAAAAAAGAACGGAGTTTAAATTCATTGACTTTATCTAGTTTTAATATGTCTGTTCTCGCCCCAGAGGTTATATCCTTCAAAACTCTACTGAACATTGCTTCTGGGTTTGTTCCAAACTTTTCCATTAGTCCAATAGCGTTTGCATCGTTTTCAATGCCAGCCATGAACGAATCAACCAAACTCATTCTGCTGTATTGCTTCATGTAAGCATACGCTGAAGCACCATCTTTGAAATGTATGACACGGCTACCACTAAGCTTTTTAGCTAAATTTGACGGGCCTTTAAATGCTTCCCCAACATCCATCTTTCCGTCCATGCCCTTCATTTCGCTAACCTTTTGATGCTGACCGCTAACCAGGTTAAGCCAAATGTCCTCTAAAAACATTTCTTCAGTATAAGGCACTCTTTGATTATTTACTTCTTTTGTGGAAGGTTTGTTCTCAAATGTTTTGGCACTTAATCTTTTTAAAGTTCCATCACCATTACGCTCTAGCATATAGCGAACCCACTTTTTTTGTGCCGCTTCCATTTCCTCAGGAGTTCTTGCCCCGTCTCTCAATAAAATAGGATCATGATTTTGCCTTACAGCATAGTTTTCAGCTTCAGCTACAACTGCACCATGTAGGTTTTTTCTTTCCAACCTTACCTTTTGATGCTTTTTTAGTATGTCTGCAAGTTGCTTTACTTGAGCGTGTAAGTCACTTTTAACTTCAAACTTATCACCATCAAACATAGCCCTGAAGATTAGTTCTTCAGCATCCGCGCTTTTGAACAGTTTAGAAAGACCAGCATCTTCAAGAGCAGCTAGTAGTGTGCCACTGTACTGCGTGTTCAGGGCGTGTTGCCTAGCATCAACGCTTTCAAGATTACCCAACTTTGCACTGCCTACCAGTATCGCTGATAAAGCCTCTGCTGGGTCATCTGGGTTTTTGCTTATAGCCGACATAATGTCTATGTATGCTTTAGCGTTTAGTATGCGTGAACGTTTTTCTATAACTGCATTTATTCTTGCTTGCTTTGCAATGTTTCTTGCCAGCTTAAATATGTCAACATATTCATCGGCTAAAGCATTTTCTACGCGCTTGTATAATCTTTCCTCAAGAATATCTACAATTTCTTGCGCTTCATCTTTTTCGAACTCAATGCCTGATCTCTTAGCGGCATCTATAATTACGTCAGCGCAACTCATTCGCTTTTACTCCCCACTACACAAACTCTGCCAGCTTCCACTACTTCCTCATACTTAGTTAGTTTCGTGTCTATATTTGCAAAGTTCAAACTATCTTTGGCATCTTGAGGTAGCGCAGCTAGATTTTCTGGGGTAGTCAGTCCTTCTAGCATAAGCTGGTTTTCAGCTTCTATTTCGTTTATGTCTAATTCCTCTTGCTCTAGCCTCTGGGCGTTGATTTCATCTACATCATCGGCATACTCAGACAGTCGACCAAGAGGCGTGGGCTGTATTTGCTGTTGCTCTACTTGCGGAACATCAGCAACTTGTGCTTGAGGCTGTGAAACAGCATCATCAACTTCTACTAGCTTAGACTGCAACTCAGATATTTTCTTTTCGTTCTTTGCTATTTTTGCTTTTTGTTTTTTAGTTAAAGTGACTTCAGCTTTTTCTGCGTCAGGAAGCTCGACATCTGCATCTTCTGGCAAAGACCTCGCAAGAAGTCCTGAAATAGCAGAACGGGCATCATCCTCATCTGCTGCCTTTGCCTGTGCTGATTCCTGAATGTCATCTATTTCTTTTTGAAGCTTGGCTATTTCTGCTTGCACTTCTTCATTGGGGTCAATTTCTTTAGGACGCTCTACAACTTCCCCAGCGTTTCTTCTTTGTTGTATGGCAATCGCTTCTTTATCATCTTTTGCTTGCTGCAATGCAACTTCATCATTTGCCTGTCCAGCAGCCTCTAGCCGCAAATCAGCAGCATCAGCTAAATCTGTAAGTTCTTGCTCAGATAATTCAGAAATTCTAACTGCCTCAGACCCATCACCAAAATCATAGGCATAATCTTCATCATAAGGCGATTTTTGTTGTTGCGCTGCGGCATCATCGGCTACCTTCCGCGCATTTCTTGCTGCAACCTCTGCCTCACCTTGATTTATTATAGGCTCTACATTTATTTCTTGGTCTGCTAAAGCTTGACCTATTGAGGTTGTCTGCGCTTTATCTTTTGTTTTTAAAGGTAGCTTTTGATAACGGTCAGATATTTTACCAGCACCGTAGAATATAGCACCGCCAAATGCCGCACCAAAGGTTACATTCAAGAAACTATCCATCAAGCCATACTCACTGTCTTGCTCTGCCGCAGCAGCCCCAATAACAAGTGGCTCAACAAGAGTAGCACCGATAGCACCATCCATCATACCTGTTGTGAATCTATTAGCCTTCTTTGCACCTACTGCTTTTGCCGCTACGTTTGGGAACTGAAATGCTTTTTGTGCAGCAGAAGCCCCTCTTAACACAGCAACAGAAGGAACAAATGCAGAGGCTATGTTTATGGGGTCTAGCATACTAACGCCAAACCCGACAGCGAACTGCGCTGCCCCTAATCCAAAGCCGCCCTTAGAACGATTTAAAGTTGTTCTGAAGTCAAGACGTTCATCGTGCCGTTGTGCTAGTAAGTTAGCAAGACCCTCTTTGATGCCTTCGTCATCAACTGTTAAGCCTTCTCTAAAGTATTCGCTAGAAGCCCACTCATCTTTAGAAAGAACCCTGCCTTCTCTGCCTTCTCCTGTATATTGCTCAAACAGTCTGTTAGCAGCGTTCAAAGGATTGTGATAAAATGCTTCGTCTGCTGTGGCACTTAAAACATCCAACGTGCCAGCCTTTTGATAATCAAAATATTGATTACGGAGGTTCTTATCTAGCTTTTGCTCTGGTATATAAATATCAACCATTAGAACAACTGATTCCCTAAGATAAATTCACGGACACGCTTTGTTCGTAACTGTGGATTTCTTACATAGCTATCACTTTCTGGATCGCTAAACGCTCTTACCTGTTCTTCCATGTTTGAAAGCTTGGCAAAAGAAACAGTAACAAACCCTGCCATTGGGTCTGCCGACATATCTCCAGAAACAGACACAGTGGACTCAGGTGTTCTAGGCACTATGTTGCCAGTACCATCTACAAAGTAAACGCCACTGTTATCTGTTGTAGTTCTCCAAGAACCCTTTTCAGCTAAATCCATATAGAAATCATCGTTCAACGCCTTAATCATATCTGGACTTGCGTTAGCAGGGGGAGGCGGTGGGTCAATAATGCTTCTTAAATACTGTTCATTATCAACAACACTTGTGTTGAGAATGTCTGTCATTCCCTCTACATTTGCGTATGTGCGAGAAGGAAATCTAACTTGACTGTTATTAACAGTTCCAAACTCGTAGTTTCTTCCAATGACATTTTCGTAAGCTAACTCTGCCGCTTCTTCAGGAGATTTCTTATTAAAAAGAACGTAACCCTTTGCTGTGTTTTCCACGACCTTCATAACCCCAAGAGCATGACTTGCTGTGCCTCGATTTGTATTAGCACCTGTTATTCCATCAGCCATGATGCCTAGAATACTGCCGTTATAATCACCCAAAGCATTAGAAACTGCTTCTTCAATAGTTTTTGTATCGTCATTGCTTATCTTACTGTAACTGGCTACTTGCTCCTCACTGTTGTACGTCACGACATCACGCATAAATGCCTGATCTGGGTAAGCCATAAGCAAGTTATCTACAAGGTCTATAGTCCCTGTACTCATCAAATGACGCATAACTATGTTTTGGTTTTCCCCAAATTGGGCAAGAAACTCTACGCCTATACGGGACTTTTCTTCGTAATTATCAGTACCCATGAATTGTGCTTTAAATTCATTTAGTTGAGCATTGCTTGTGACGCGCACATCTAATGGCTGAGTTCCCATGCGTAGCTGCATAGCTATCATCTCAGAAGGCTCTAATGGGCTATTTGGTTTTTGAGCGTTATAATAGCCTACAGGGTCTTTCGCCATTTGAGCGTTTCGTTGCTCTACCTTTTCCTGTAAACGTGTTAATACACGCAAGTTCTCGTCTGTAGGCTCTTTGTTATAGGCAGCCTTTGCTGTTGCAATCGCTTGCTTTGTTTTGGTTGCAGAGGCAAACTCTATTGATTTAAATTGCGTAGTTGCTGCACTTTCTACTCTTAAACTTGTTTGAAACTCTAAAGCCTGAGATGGCAAACCAGCATTGTTAAGTGTAGCAACAACTTCGGCAGCAGATGCTTCACCCTCCTTGCTCAATACACCATCTTTTGCAATTTCCGCTACGACATCTTTTTGTTTTTGCGTTGCAAGAGCAAGTGCTTCTGGCTTACGTTCTGCGATTTCTGAGTTTATCCTAGAGTCTACACTGTCGATAATAGATTGGTCTAAGCCCCCGTAACCTTTCTCCCTTTTTGCTAAGATATCTTTTTCAGCAACAAGCTCGTCTAAGGTCATGTCTTGCAGTCGTGCATCTGTAGTTTCTATAAAGGTTTTATTAAACTCTGCGTCTTTGCTGTCTTTCCTTGCCTCAAGCCTAGCAATCAAAGCGGTTCTAGTCCCTGGCTTTAAAGAACTTAAATCTGTTACTACTTTCTCGCCTTGTGCATTTGTGTAGATATATTCTAACTTTCCTTCTCGTAATTCTTTGATGCCTTTCTCTACGTTTGCATCAGTAAGCTGTTCATCATCAAAACGAACAATCTCATTGAAAATTGCATCAGAAAGATTTTGCTGAACTACGGCTTCTTTTTGAACAATAAGCTTTTCTCTGCGTAGCCTTTCAGTCGCACTCAAATTTGTGCTGGCATCATTTTTTACTCTGTACGCATCCAACTGAGCCTGTGTTTGCGCTGCGTCAGTTCCGACATTAAAATTATCTGCATCAACGCCTTTTTTAAATCCATCCAAAGTTAAAGTTGGATTAAGACCTGATGCAATAAACCCAGCATACTGACCCTCTACTTCTGCCATTTTTGTGCGATATAAATCAGATTCGGGGTTTAGAGAGGACAACTCTGTTCTCATATTGTCCAAATAACTGTTAGCTGATTCCAAGCGAATTGCTTGGTTTTTAGTGTGGGAAATCTGCGATCCCTGCGCCACCTTAGTAGCAAAAGTAGAGTCAAACGAACCAGACACATCTGCAAACTGCCTTCGTGTCAGTGAGCCACGCATACCCTCTAACGAAGATAAACGCAGTCTTTCTTTCTCTGCCGCAGCAGAAGCCTGATAACCTTCAACAGTTGTGTCTTGATTTTTATTAGTCCAATCATTCATCTGCTGATTGACTAATGCAGTGATGTCTCTTTTGGCTTTCTGTGTTTCTGCCTCTTTTTCAGCCATGCCAAACTGAAAAGCAATCTGCCCAGCCTTTTCTGCAAATGCTGCCTGTGCTTGCCCAGGTGCAGTAAATGCGCCTACGTTTGCTCTAGGCGATAGTGCGCCAGCCGCAGTCTGTACTGTTCCACCTTGTCCTTGGTTGTATAAAGGTATCTTGGGCATCTAATCACCTACGCCATTAATGTTGCTGCTTTTTGTGCGCCACCCAACAATGTGGTGACAGCTTGAGTTTTAAGTGCCGTTGCTCTTGCGCCACCCTCTGCTCTTGTCAATGCTGCTTCTGACTGCTTTTGAACTTGCTCTATATCCCCAGCGTACTGAATCATGGTTGCATCCATGTTGGTGCTAAAGTAAGTTTCCGCAAGAACATCTAGTGGACTACCTGTCATTTGCACACCAGATCCAGCAACCATAACTCTTTGTGTGCCTTCTAATCTGTCAGATTGCTTACGCAGACCTTCTTCTTCATCGCGCTTCTTTCTGGCAAGTAATACAGCTTCATTCTCAGCAACTTGAGCATTATAATCAGCAGTCTGCTTTGCAGCCTTTGCCGCAGACATATTACCCTTAAAGCCCATCACACCGCTTACTGCGGAAGCCCCTGCGGCTATAGTAAGTGGATCAACCATTACATTAACCTCGCATAACGAATGTAGTCTGTGCCATCTGGCCCGTACTTACGCATAATACCCTCTTTTTCAAATCCAAGCCACTGTGCATATCTATTTGCAGTAAGATCTGTTGCAGACACACTTGCTTGAATACGAAATAAGTCATATTCCTCTTGTATATGTTGAAACAAATAATCAGTCCATTTTGCTACAGTCTTTGGTTTTTCGTAGCCTTCTCGCCCTACTAAGAGCCACGCTTCACCTACGCCTTCCCACATTGGATGCACACCGCCTGTAGCCAGCACTGCATCATCTTCCATTCCCGTATATCCTATAACCCCATCGTAAGAGCCAAGCGATTCCTTGCCGCTTTTAGTCATCTCAAACATAAGGTTTATCTTATCTAAATGTTCTTTTTTAAAAGGCACAATATTAGGCATCGAATGTATTAGACCTTCTCATTACAGCTAGAATAGTCATTGGCAATGGCTGGTTTTGTCTAACCATTACCCTTGAATCATTGTCATAGCCTGACGGAAAAGATATTTCCTTATCGCCAGTAAATAAACTTAACGCTTGGTTCATTGGGTTTGCACTGCTTCTAAATGGTATGCGGTCAAGATTTGTAGTGTCTGTGCCAACTTCTGCACCCACTGTATCTAAGAAACGCACTGTAGCACCATGTATCCGCTTTATCTTGCCCTGCGCTATGCCATCATCTGCGCCAGCTTCTAAACGCAAAGTCTGCATTAAAGATGTATAACTGTAACCCAAATGCACCTTTAGAGCATCTCTATCAAGAGTAATCTTGCCATCCGTAACAGTTCTGTCTGGATGAGTTGCACCATCAACAAGTATAGAAATAGTTTCGCCTTCTAAGTGGTTGATGCCTGTTATGACATTCGCCCCACCACTGGCAAAGCTTAATCCACCATCAACGTAATAAGCATCTGCTACATCTGTGCCAAAGTATATCTGTTTCATATACTCTATGTGCCTAACAGTTGCGCCATTGATAGTGCGCTTTACAGACATATACACAGTGTCCTCAGAGCCTTCAGGGATGCTTGTGATGCTTTCTACCGTACCTGACCCACCCAGAGGGTGAGTATGCCACCCTACAGCGTTGTTAGCGCGGTCATAGGTCAACCCAATTAAACGCCCATCACTATGAACAAACCACAAGATAAGTTCTGGCTCTTGTTGCCAAACCATATCAGTCACGCCATTTCTGGTAATGTGGTCAGCCAGAATAGATAAATCGATGCCTAACAAGCCATCTGTATCCAAATCAAAGGTAATCTCTTTTACCTTTTCTTGGCCTTTCTGAATTAGAATAGTGCTGTTCCCTGCTCGTAAAGGTCTAACGCCAGATGTGCCAAACGTAGTTTCACGCAAAATGTTTACGTTTGTAGGCGTAACAGGTTGCGATCCAGCACCGCCAGACAGCGTAAACTCTGCGCTAGTTGTTAATATTTGCAAGAAACGTGCTGGCAACAGATGCTTAATAACATTTACTTGGTCAGACGCTATAGTGAAGTTCAGTGCGTCATCATCGTTAGTGCCTGGGGTATGGTTCTCAAAGTCAGCCGATACAGAGCCAAAGATTGTTTGTGGTTGTCCTGTTGTGCCAGCAAAATACAAGCGTTGCTCATAGAACGCCACAGCCTTTGGAAATCCTTGATCACCACCAAACGCTCCTAATGACCAACGCTTTGTAGCATTAGAAGAACCTACTGTGCTGTCAGGCAAAACAGATATACCGCCATCGTCTGTCTTTACAGTTGCAGTGACTACTGTGGAACTTGTAAAAGCTGTGATCTCAACATAACCAGTTTCATCATGCACATACTCCCAATCAATAGCACCATAAGTTTCTGTGCCGCTTGTATGCACAGGTGGAGTATTCCCTGAAGTTTGCGTAGATCCAGTTACTTGTTTGTAGACATGACCGCCAAAACGTACTGTAGCATTATTTGCATAACTTGTAGAAGCCGCCCATTCATCGTGGTTGATTTCTAATACTTCTCTTAGACGTATATATCTACCTACATCTGAAGATGTAAACAGTGCCGCAGATGCAGTAATCGTGACACTGCCTGTAGCCGCAGAAGCATACAAAGTTGTGCTGGTAATATTCTCGTCAAGATACGGCCCATCTACAAAGTCTACATTTGTCAACGTAAATGATGTTGCCGTAGTTCTTGTCAGCTTGGCTGGTGCATGATCTTTGTGTGCCATGTAAATAACGTCAGCAGACTGTGCGTAGTTAATCTCAAAGATTTCTGTAACGCTGTAGGTTGTAGTAACCTCTACAATCTTAGCAACTGTGCCGCCAGATGTGTACGCATCAAACCCTGTACCGTTAATGCCAGACAACTGAAAAGTATTTGTAGTCTGATTAGCTACAGTAAACTCTCTGTTGTTAAGCTGGGTCATGCCTGAAACACTGGTGATGATAACTCTGTCACCGTTAGAAAAGCCATGAGATGCGGCTGTAATAACAACAGGATTAGCTTTTGTTGCGCCAGTGATAGATACGGCAGCTTCAGTTAGTATGCCACCATCCTTGAAGAAGCGCATATAGTTTGCGCCTAACTCAATAACGTAGGCTTGCTCATCGCTAAATTCAAAGTTGATTAGACGCACCTTGCCACCGTCTTTAGCCGCACCAGCAAAGTATGTGCCTGGCCTTCTGGTAACACCGCCCTGTGGAAACACAAGCATATTCTGCAAAGTCTGTGCGGCTTCATTGTACTTGTCTAAGTCAATGCGGCCTTCTAGTCTTGGCGAAAGTTCACCAGCGCGAAAGTTGGTTACAATAGTCGATACTCTCGCCATTTTAGAACCTTACTTCAATATACTCATTAGCTTGCGGTTGCTCTGGATAACCTTCCATAGCATCCACACCCTTCGCTTCTCTTAGCCTTGCTTCATATAAGGCTTGCATATTCTGAGCTACGGACATACTGCCTGTGATGTTATAGGCTGTGTCTGCCGCTAATCTGTAAGCTATAGTAGAGGACAGTAGGCTATCATAAAGCTCTGTGTCGCTCACCCTAGCTATGTAAGTAATTTTGCAAGTTCCCTCGTTAGAAAGTATCTTGCGACCTTCAATCTTATACATCACATTGCTATCGTATGCTGCGATTTCGTTGTTTACAACGGAGTTCCAAAAAGAGACTACGCGCAAGCAATATGGTTCTGTTGGTAATGTGTATTGATATGTAAAGCCAAAATCAGGGGCAACCGCGTCTGCCGCAATCGTTTTTCTGGTAAGAGCTATATTCCAGATGTGATTTCTCAGAACACTATCCCTAACAGTATCAAAACGCCTGTTGCACAGACGCGCTTCTTTAGAATCCTGAGTTAAAGAAATAATAGTAGATGCACCTAGCAAATCCATTGCTTCGTTACAAATGTCCACAACTGAAGGCATTACACACTCCTAATGATGAGAAGGGCAGATTGTTCTGCCCCTCTCTGATTGGCATTAGTCAATGACATACTTGAATGTAAGCTCAATAGTACCAGTGCCAGCAGCACCGCCCATTGTAGCTGTTACAGGCAAGCCATCCTTGTTTGCGTCAACAACTGTACCAGAGCCTAGTGCCAGAGTAGCTAATACATCTACTTTTTGTGCAGATGTAGAAGCGGCTGCGGCTTTGTAAGCTGCGGCTGCCGCAGACACAGCAGTACCAGCAGAGTTGGTATATGCTTCATGCCCTACAGACAATGTTGTTGACCCACCAAGTGCGTCATGTGCAAGTGAACCTTCCAGCAAACGTGCGCCATTAGGGATGTTAAACATCTCAATAACGTCACCTGATGCCAATGCAGATGCTTCGTAAACAGCGTGTGCAACGCGGATACGACCACCTAACTCATTAGTATCAATAGCTTCGGCTGGAACATTTTGATTCCACTTAGTTTTTTGTACGGAATATACAGTAGCCATTCTTCAATCTCCTATTCAGCGCAATCGATTTGAACGACTTTTTCTTCTTCCATCCGCGTACTGCCAACGCTCATGGCGTAGTAGACTTGGGTTGAGTAACCCTTGTCTGCACGCTCATCGATACGAGCATTAACGTCACGCCCTATAGCCAATGCCATGCCATCTTCTGCCCATGCAAAGCAAGTGCGAGTAGAGCCAGACAATGACAAGCGGTTGGACATGATGAAAGTGAAACCCATAAACTGGTTCACATCACCTTGCACAAGAGCTTTTACCGTATTGAAATCTGAAGATGTTACGTTTGTATCACCCAGCAGAGATTCAATTTGGTTTGGCCCTACCGCAATGTAGCGTGGGATAGAAGGATCAACGTCAGCCAAGTCCAAAATCTTCTTAGCTTCACGCAACTTAGCAACAGTCATATCTGTACCGCCAGCAGCGATTTGCTGACCAGCAGGCAGGGCTGTTGAAGTTGAGCCAGTTTCACCAGTGAATGCAGTGCCAGTAGCGGCTGCAATGATCTCGTCATCAATCGCACGACCCATAGCTGCGGCAGCAGCCATTGCGTAAGACGATGTAGGATCGATAAGCATACGAATCTTATCCTGATCATCAATTAGATCAGCATATTCGTAATCCACAAGCGAGACTCTACGTCTTGCATGAGGTGTATCAATCTGTGGGGTATCCCCATGACGAGTTGTACGCTTGACCGCAGTGGCTACACCAACTTGGTCAAAAAAAGCATTTTTTCCAGTCATAGATTCTACGCGCACTGTATCACGCAGACGAGAACCCATCTGCTGTGATAGCATCTGCACGTTAGCAGAATACTGCTGGACAAATGCCGTAGTTACTTGAGTAGACATAATGTCTCTCCTTTTCTACAGGTTACATTTGAACTAACTTGCAGTGTGCTACCCGATGACGGACACGCCTAGCTTTTTAAGACTGCTTTCGTCTATCGTCTTTCCGATTGTCAACAGGACGATTTGCACCGCTACCCTGAGTGACCAGTTGATAATACTTGTCTACCAACTGATCGGGATTTAATATATCACGCTGAGTACCAAACTCTACCGCAATACGCAAACACTCTAGTCGCACTTCAACTGGCGATAACTGATCAGTATCAGCCATGCTGCATCTCCATAAGCTGTGCCATACGGTCTACGGCCTGTTGATGCTGTGGGTTTTTCTTATCCCAATAAGCATGAGATCTATCGCCCATAATGGCTTGTATCTCATTCCCTGCTTGTTGAGTTGACATACCCAATGATGAAGCACTCTCTGAAACTGTATCTTCACTGGTTACATTCTGCCTGAAATCTGCAATTTTTGCAAACGCTCTGATGATTTCTGGATGATTTCCTAGCTTAGTTCCATCAGCTAATTGCATTTCCATAATGCCCCCAGCCTCAAACTGGTCTACTGCTTTTTGTGCAGATTGTATTTTATTGTCATAGTCAACGCCCCACTCAGCTTGCAAAGAAGATGCCGCATCTTCCATAGCCTTTTCGTTAAGCGCACTAAACTGCTCTGCATCATTTGCTACAGTAGAGCGATAATATTCTAAAACACCATTAGCTTGGTCAGGTGTAAGGCGTAACTTGTGAGCCACATCTGCATAAGCATTAGCTGCTTCTTCTGTTAAGACATTACCATCCGCAGCAATTCCGTACTTATCTGGACTTTCTGGTCTGCCTAGCTTGCTGTAAATCCTGTCCAGATCTTCTTCTGTTGGGTTTACTGGCATAGGTATTTTATCTGCACCTATCAAACGCTGTGCGTTTACATAAGACCTAGCAAGGTTCTCCACATCCTTAATAGGCGATAGGCTTGGGTGTTGCCTTAGATCCTCTGGTATTGAATTTAAGAAGTCGTTACCAGATCCACCTTGAGCAACTTCAGCAGGGGTTTCCAGCATTGCTGGGGCTGCTTCTGTAACTTCTGGCTGGATTGCCTGTTCTGCTTCTGACATTGTTAGTCCTCTCTTAACATATTGTGAATGTGCAATAGCACTGCTCGTTTGCCTTCCTCAAAGGCTGTAGCGTTGGCATCGCCAGCTACATAACTAGAGGTACGCCAATTACAACGCGCCTCTAGATCTCCTAACACCTTCTTACCAGCCTCGCCAGTAAACAGGTCATTATACATTAACTTCATCTTTGCCGCTTCTTGCATTACTTCTGTACCATTCTAACTGCCTGTGCAGCTTGTGCGGCTGTGTAGACATCTTCTTGCTCTTCCTGTCTCTCAGCCATTTGCTGTTGCTGCTCTGCTCTTTGTTGACGCTGCTGCTGTATTTCTACATCAGACTGCAACACGGTCTTAGGAACGCCCAGAGCGTCAGTAACGTGACGCACAAGGCCATCAGGGTCAATGTGATCCCCAACAGGCAATGACTGCGACAACGGCATCAATATCTCTAGTGCCTTCATTGTATTGTTAAGACTGCTAGACTTCTGTGCGCGAGCTAGAGGTGATACATACTCAATATCCACATCACGCCCCTGTAGCAGTTCTGGTGGCTGTGCAAGCATCTCTTCACGCAACATTAATGAAAATGCTCTGTCAATCAATGGACGCAACATCTCATTCATCAATCTACCAAGCACAGGGCCAATTACCCTCATGCGTTCTTCTTGCCTCTGGATAACCTCTGTAGCTGTCATGTTAGGCGCACCACCTGACAATAGCTGGTCTACATAAAACGCAGAACGAATAGCCATGCGTCTTTGTTCTTCCATCTGTAGGCCAATAGGTATGTTAGCACCCACGTTAAGAGGAGTAATTGTATCTCTGCTTCCAGCCCTGAAGAAGTTTAGACCACCTGGGTTAGTACGGATTGGGAGGAGAAATCCGTCATCAGGCACAAGCAGTGGAGGATCAATCTGCTTTTGTGCCGCCTGTATGATGGTTTTCGACATAAGATTCAACATCTTAACGTCAGGCAACGCCACCATAGCAGGTGATCTCCCCATTGTTTCACCAGTTGCCTTCAAAAATCGTGGAACAACGTACGGGAACTCTTGAAAGCCCTTTACAGAAACAGGCATCTTGCTTTCCATACAAATGTAAACAGAAGCAAATGGCATATTCGCACTGTCCATCTTTTGTGGGTCACGATCATATCGCGGCATAACTGCGTGAAGAATAGTTACTTCATCATCTGGTCTTTTATCATAAACCTTGCGTATATAATCTGTTACTTCTTCGTAGCCAAAGCGCAGTACAGCTTGTCTGGCTGGCAACTTATACTTTCTAAATACAGTATCGACTAAACCAAACTGGTTCTCAGCTATGTGAAACTCTGAGATATGCCTAGTGCTAAACCGTAGCTTGCCCTGATCCATCTCTACAAACATACAGCCTGTGCCAAACACAACTAGATCCACATACATCTCATGGATTTCTGTTTCAAAGTTTGACGTATTAAAAGCCCGTAGCATACGACTGCTAGTATCTTCTAGCCAGTTCTGCACTTCTTGGTCACGACCAACAGTCTGGTCTTTCATTGCCAAATGAAACCAAGCACTAGCACCACTGGTTAGCATACCATGTAAAGAAGCGGATAACAGATCAACAGCTTGCAGAGCTGTGCCATCAAAGATCTGCTCCATACGCTTTTCGCCTCTTGTACGCTTACGCACAATGTCAGCTTTCCGTGGGAGCATATAATCAGCAAGTTCTTGGAAATGATTTTGCCAGTTGTCTCGCTGACCTTCTAAGGCTTCAAACCTTTTAATGATGGCTTTAATGTCATCCATTGGTTTATCCTAACAATGTTGGCTTTGCCGTTGTAGCTTGCGTAGCTGTAAGTCCAGCAACCTGTGTAGACCCTGCACCCTTGCGCCTTCTACGCTCACCAGCCACAGCTTCTTCCGCTAATGCAGTAGCCTTTGCCATATCTGGCTCTGGCGGTGGTGGGGGAGGTGGTGGAGGTGTAATTACTTTTGGTTTTAAAAATCCCATCTTAATCTCCTATCTTTGCGTATTTCTAACAAGTATGCCTTCACCAAAATCGCCAGCTTGACCAGAACGCTTAGCCCTTGTCCGCCTAGTCTTTTTGGTAAGCACTGTCGCGGCTGTACCAACATCATCATCTACAATTTCTGGTGATTTTTCGCTTGTATTCACTGGGGTTTGATCTTTTGAAACAGGTTGCTCTTTAGCCATATCCCTAGCTTCCCTGCCCTCAAAACCAGCACGAATATTTTCTCTGGCTTGTTGACCAGCCGTACTTACAACAACAGTTCCAGAAGATGACCTTACGAAATTGCCGCTTGATGACCTTGCAAAGAAACCACTGTCACGAGCAGCTACGTCTCTCTGATTTTGACGAGCCTGTTCACTGCTTTCATCAATCTGTGTAGCACTTGCCTTTTCATAATCATCTTCAGATTCGGCTAGTCTCATCATAGCTTCTTCTTGCTTACGTTGCTTTTCTTTAGCACGTTTTCTTCTCTGTTTTTCTTGGTACTGCATAGGTGCTGCATCGTAACCGCCACTATCAGAACCGCCACCGCCACCGCCCATGACTTACTCCTTTACGTTATGATAACCAAGTTTTTGTTTTTCTGTACGCAACCAAAAGCATTGCTTATATCCCATAGACAATATCAGATTTTTTAAACAACGGAAAGATACTGTTATATCACGCATACCGCCCAAGCAAATAAAGTCTATAATCCATATATCTTGCCCCTGTGCGCAGTACCCTTCTTCTGGAAAATTATTAGTCATTAGATACTCTTGCACATGGCTTTCTTCTGGAAACGCAAAGGTAGCAAAGAAAAACAAACTCTCATCATCATCTATACCAGTTACAAACTGACCTAAAGCAATCGGTGTATCTATATGTTCATTAACGTCTTTAACAGTCCAATCCCTGTGATACGGGCTTTCAGTAACAAGGGATATAATCTTTTCATAAGTTTCATCTGTCATATCGTAAACGGGTTATAGTCATTCATTGCCATCGCTTGAGGAGGCTTGACCATAGTTTGTTTATTTTCCAACCCAATAGCCAAATACCTAAACGCATCCGCAGCATGGCTTGTGAAATCATGGCGTGGATGATCTCTAAATACTTTTCTTTTTTCATCAAACTCTTGGCGATATTGACGCAACATCTCAACGCCTTCATGTGTTTTCTCCCTGTCAAAGTAACACTTAGGCAACATCATACGCGCTGCACTAATCCCATCTATAATCTTCATCTTAGGTATAACCCTAAAGCGAATACCCAAACTAAACGCAGTCTCTAGCCTAGACTTGCCACTGCCAAGCTCTCGCACTTCTATATCATGTGGCGCAAGATGATCGCCCCAATGGTAATCCTTCTGGCGCAATATCTCAGCATAGTGGTCTAGCCCCACCCCACTGTTTTCATAATAATCTATAACGTGGACTGCACCGCCTCTAAATATCTGAGCAAACCATATAGCCGTACTATCGTTTATACCCAAATCCCATGCTGTATGCACAGGATAAGCAGGGTCATACGGCACTCTAGTAATTCTATTACCGTCATCTGCGTCAGCCAGCAATCTACCATAGTACGCTCCTATAATAGCGGCAGTAAAGGAACACTCATATTCCTGTTCATACTGCTCTGGTGTCATCATAGAACGAGCAGCATCCAGTTCTGTTTCTGGCACTAACTCACTCTCAGAAGCCTTAACTATCTTCCAATACCACTGGTCACTTTCATTAGCTGTCTCTTTTTTGGCTTGCTCCAGTAAATCAAAAAAGTGATTATGCCCTGCTGGTGTACCTAAAAAAACAGCACCACCCTGTCTATCGGATAGTGCTGGTCTAACAACCTCTCCCCATACTCTAGGGTTCTGCATACCAAATTCATCAAACACACACAGGTCTAAGTAAATACCACGAAGGCTGTCAGGGTTTTCAGCAGACAACAGCATCAACCGCCCACCATTAGGAAAGTCTACTCTCAACTCAGTCTCATTAAAGGTAACGCCAGGTATTACACCAGCATAATACTTTACATAATCCCAAGCTATCCGCTTCGCCTGTGTAAAGGTAGGAGCAACAAAGGCCACTCTAGGTCTAGGTAACTCACAAGTCAGGCAATGTTTTATTAAATGATTAACAGCCCAAACAGTCTTGCCAAAGCGTCTGTGCATCACAAGAACATTCCAACGCTTTACACTCTGGTGCATCTCAGCCTGTAAGTCTCTAGGCTTATAAGGGATTTTAACTTGCATCAGTTTCCCAAACTATCTTAACAGTGCCGTCACCTATCTCAACACCAGCCCTGTTCTTCTGATCACCAAATCTATCAGGCATCAGCTTGCCAACCTTCCAACGCACATGAGTAGCATAGTCTCTCAACACATTAGGGTCATAATCCTTCTCGCCCCTTAACCTCTGCTGATATAACTCATCTAACTCCTCTACAGCCTTCTCAGCACTCTGCTGCTGGGCAACCCGTATCTGCCTCTCTAAGTCAGCATCCTCTGCCATACGGCTATAAATATTAGCGCGACTTATCTTTAACTCAGTACAAGCCCTAGCAAGACTATGACCATCCATAATCTTTGCAGTCAGTGCATCAATTCTCTGCGTAGTTAGCTTTGCCATGTAATCCTCTGCTATAGCATAGTAAGTTAGGCTGTGTGTGTAAATGTAGTATTTAACATATAGAAAGCTAGCACCGCGTGCTTGGGGGTACAGGCCAGCCAGCAAGCCCCCGTATAGCAAGCAAACCAGCAAGCAAACTGCCTAGCATTGCCACGCTAAACAATGTCTGTTTGTATGTGCATAAAAATACAAAACACACCACACAAACCAAACAATACAAGCAAGCATACCAAGCCAAGCCATGCAGCTATATACTATATAATGTTTAGGAAAGCATTGCTGGCAGTGTTTGCTCAAGCAATGTTTGCATTTCTTAAATATCATATATTTTATCTGTTGACAATGTGAACACTGTGCATTATGTATAGGTTAAGACTAGCTAATAACATAAGGATCAACGCTATGAATTTATCACCTGAAACATACAATGCTTTAATGCACATATCTTTTGACGAAATGTCAGAGCCAGAATTTCACGTTATCTTTGATATTTATTTTGCGCTTACAAATAAAGACATGTCACCAAAGAATCCAGCCCATGAAAAGCTGGTTCAACACTTAGCGTCTGAATTACAAATATAACAAACAAGGCAAGGCTGAATCATCTGGCCTTGCCATTAACACTAGCAAACAAGGATCAAACCAATGAATAGAACTAAACTCACATACACACCAACCAAGCGCAAATCAGTTACAGTGGTAGATACTATCTGCTTTATGGCTTTAGGCGTTGCGTTCATGCTAACTTCATTATTCGATATTGTACTGGCAAGCCCTAACCAAACACCATGGCTTACAATATTGGTAGGCTTTACGGGGCTGGTATGTTTCTGGCTACCTATCATCATTTCATCATTAGAAGATTAATCACTAGCAAAGAGGACCAAGACTATGACACTATCACAAATTCAATACACATTAAAAATAGGCCGCAAAGTATTCTGGAAAAATGACAACTACAAAGTGATCAAGGATAGCGTAGGCCAGTACTTCATTTTATCGCGCTGCAATGGTGATTGCGTAGGATTAACAAACAAACAAGGCCAGTTAATCGAAAGGCCAGAATCATTTTACTACGATTAAATAAACAAGGCTTGGCTGGCCTTGCCAGCCTTGCCTAGTAATGATCGGGCAATGTTCGGTTATTACTTGGCAATAATGCCAGCATAGCAAGCAATGAAAGGATCAAGCTATGGATTATCCAACAATCAAAACACAATATGGCGATCTGCAATACTTTACAGATTATCATCCAGAATATTTACGCGAACAAGATTTCGGCTATGACTACGCTATAAGAAAGTTCAGAGACGCAATAAAGCAAATCAAAGACTGTAAAAACAAAATGCGGTTTAGGTTTTTATCCGATATCACGATCAATGGCGTTGAATATGAATATGTTGAGGCAACTTGCGAATTAATGGTGGTAGATGGTGAAAAGAAAAACTGGATCAACATATTCGGCAAAAGAAAAGTATCTTTATCAGATCCAAACTTTAGGCAAAAATTCGGGCAATCATTAACAGAATCAGCCAGAAAACAGCTTCATAAAGATTTAGATAATTTGCTGCTATCCATCACAAAAGAGAGGATGGAACAGGCCAGAAAGGATCGGATCGCTATGTTTGTTAAGAATACAGATGAAAAGATAAACAGCTTGCGAAAAAATATAGAACCAGTGGCAGACGATTTATATTTTATTGAGCAAACAGAACTGTAAGAAAGGATCAACCAATGACTAGCAAGATCATTACCATGATTACAACAACCTTAAACAGCGAGATAACTGATAGAATCATAGAAGCCCTATTCCTGATAACTATGATCGCGTTTATGGTTTTCTGTTTGATCGCCTTTCAATAGCGTATAAGCCTTATTTCTGCCTTGTCTGGTACTGATACACTAGGCAAGGCAGTGATAAGCCTTAAACAGGCTTAAATCGCCAATAATGGCATAATTAGCAAGAGAGGATCTGTTATGACTAAAAAATCAGAATGGGAAATCAAAAGAGAAAAGCAAGCGTTGATCAATGAAAAGGCAATAAAAGCAATGACTGCTGATCAGCTTAACACAATAAAGGATCTTAAAGCGCATTTAGGCGCGTGTTTATCTAATATTGCAGAAATGAATGATCTTTATATGTCTGACATAAACAAGCTGGATAGTTTGTTTCACGATTTGAATAGGCATTTTAACATGGATCACAATTACAGATCGAATGACTAACAGAGAAAGGGCGGCTAGGCGTTGGATTCCTAGCTGCCCCTTCGACTAGCAAGCGGTGGATCAAGACCGCTAGAAAGGCATAACATGACCAAGCAAATAACACCAGAAGAATTTAAAGCAGAGAGAGAGAGGATGCGATTAACCATAGCGGCTATGGCTGATCTGCTAGGTGTAACACCCAGAGCAATATCCTACTATGAAGCTGGGCAGAGAAAGATCCCTTTGCCAGTACAAAAGCTATTGCGTTTATTAACCAGATAGAGAGAGGTGCAGAGAAATGACAGTAGAACAGTTTAAAGAAATGCTAGCGGCTAACAGAGAAAGGGTCATTTATTTCTGGAAGTATCAAACAGAACAGCGCAGACATACAGGCACTTCTCTAAGCCCTAAAACTATAAAGGCTGCTATGCAAAGAAGGAAAGGCAAGTAAGCAATGCCGCACCGCAGTACAGCAATGCTTTGCAGAAATGCAGAGCATTGCTTTTTTTGTATATATAAAAAGAAAAGTATGTTGCAGAGCAATGCAGTTAATGCCGCATGGCTATGCTTAGAAAATTCTAAATATCATATTTTTTTAGCTTCGCCAAGCCCCTGTTCAGCAAGTTTTTCACGAATGATATAAAACAGATCAGGGATAGAGAGGGTGCAAGTCATGTCTGTATAGTCATAGTCTGGGCTGATAACTGACAGAGAAAGGACGGCTCTTGGCTCTTGATAGTCATACTTATACACAAGCACAGGCTCTAAATCCCCAGACTGTTCACAGGCCTGTACCCACCAATCCTTTTTATGTACATAGCCTTTGGCATAGGCTTTACACTCTATGGCAAAGCCAGGGATTATAATATCTGACTGCCCTTTGGTTTGATATTGAGAGAGATTGCGCTTTGGCTTGAATCCTAAGTGCTGATCGATCTCATTGCAAAGCCATCTTTCAAAACTTGCTCCTTTATCACGACTTTTCTTTCCCATCAAATCCAATCCAATCTTGTGTCTGTCTTGCCTTGTTCCCAGACAAACCATGCAAAGGCTATAAAGCCTGATGATCCTTCTGGTTGCTCTTGATCACCACGCCACATCGTAAGGCGTTCAGAGAAAACATGAACCCTTGCTGGCGGTTGCCTGTTATATATCTCTTGTCTACGTTGCTTACCTTCCAGAAAAGCTAGGCGCAGAAGCATAGCAAAGTATGGCAGCTTCATGTCCATGCACTTAATGATAAACTCATTGGCTAACTTGTAAGGTGGCTCTC
>Ga0181387_1000040_pt1 | contig 25425 bp, 15 predicted proteins | sample 10SPOviralmetaG_FD_130119 | JGI IMG/M metagenome (GOLD analysis project Ga0181387, IMG submission 130119) | Marine viral communities from the oligotrophic San Pedro Time Series (SPOT) site, San Pedro Channel, CA, USA - 10 SPOT_SRF_2010-04-27 | ecosystem: Environmental > Aquatic > Marine > Strait...
TACGCAAGGTACAGGTGGTGGTGGTGCGTTTGGAGCACAAGGACCTAAGTTAAAGTTAATAATTTCTGTAGCAAAACCATTACTAGGATTACATAAAAACTCTACTATAGTATCTTGACAGTCGTTCCAAGCTCTAAATGATCCAGCCATACTTGTTGATTGCCATCCATCACCATAACTATCTAACATTATCACTGTGTGCGATCCAGCATTAGTCCACAAAGTATCGATGTAGTATTCAAATTGTGCTGTAGGCGCGTGATACATAACAGTATCACCATTATTATCTGTAATGTAAAACTCTGACTCTGCAGGCCCAAAACTATCATACTGAGCCTCAACTACTATATAAGAGTTTTGACTAAATATTGATAACGGTAATAATAGTAGTAATAGTAGTTTCTTCATTATTTCTTTTTTGGCACGCAGTTAGGCACTGTTCTACCGCCTTTCTTTTTCATTCCTATAGCTTCATACCCCTTCCAACAAGCTTTCATAGGCGATGGTTTACAACCGCAGCTACCAGTGCAGCCGCAACTTCTTTTTACTAAACCTGGTAATACTGAATTTCTCATAATTTATTTTTTAACATTTCCACCGCGCTCTAGCGGCTTTACCTCTTTCGCCAGTCCAACCCTTGGATCTAGCACAAAATGATTTTCTTCTACCAGCAGCTTTACTTCCTGCTTTAACTTTTCCTGTTACAGCTGTTTGCAGTTTACTCCCTGGGTTTTCTTTCTTATATTGACTAACGCCTTTAGATGTCATACCAGCGCCTTCTTCGGTTGATCTAAAAGTTCTTCCTTTACCCTTTGTGGTTTTACGCATCTTAAAGGGATTACGTTTTTGTGTATATGCCATGTTAAAAGTCGCTCATTAGTTGATTATCTATTTCTTCTTGTACTTCTTTTCTTGTTGCTAGCATTTTAAAACTAAGATCAGCCTGAAACCTAGCAACCTCCACACCGTCTTTAAATATTATAATAGTAGGTATAACCGCTATCTTGTGTTTAGCTTGTAGATCAGGATTGGTACTTATATCTACATATGATATAGTTTTGCACTCTTTTAAATCTTGAACCCAAGCAACTCCGTTTGATTTGTTCCACTCAGCGTTAAATTGTGAAACACGTATTTGACCAAACATAATGTTTGATGCCAACATGCATGCTAACAAAAGGACGTAAGCTATAAAAAGCTTCCAGGTAGTATCCAGCTTATCTATCATATAATTTGTCTTCAATTTTCTCTAATGACTTTTTTATTTCTTGCACATCTTTCTGAGTGTCTATAATAGTATTACGTATCATTTGATCTTTCATGTCAAACTCCATGCGTGTAACCTCTGGTGATGGTGGTGCTGGTAACTCTTTAGCTTCAGCAATGTCTGCTTGCAAAGCAAACCACATACCTATTATAGTCGCCATAGCAAAACCTATAGCTATTAAGCTTTTAATACTTACTTGAAATCCTGTGTCTTCGTTTAATTCTTTTGCCATTTAATTATTTTGTTAATGTTTCGTCAAAGTCAAAAGTACTTATACCTTTTTTTATTTTCGGTATCTTACCCTTTTTTTTTGAAGGATAATATTTTTTTTCAAGTTTTTTCTCTTCTTTTAAAAAGCTTTTTTCTTCAGTTTTAAATGGAAAACTTGATTTTGTATGTTTTTGTTTGTATGCCATGTTAAAATATAACGTAATTTAATCCTAGTTTAAAATCGTACCACTCTCTATTCCAGTACTTATTGTATTTTCCTTCTGCAAACAAACCTAAGTTTTTATTTATCTTTATTCCAGTTATTAAACCTGCTGAATAATCAAACCATTGTCCATCTACATAATTGTGATATGAGAAACTACCTCCATCATTATAATGCCACGGCATAAAGTTTCCCCACACGTGTAACCATTTTGACTTACTATATTTATAAAAGTCAAAACCAACAACAGCTGACTGTTGTATCTTGTTATCTAATTCGTTTCTTTTTCTTTGAGTATAATCTGATAATACTTCTGGTACTACAACTGCCTCCCAAACCTCAGCACTAGTAGCAACTAATTCACCTTCTGGGTTGTAGTATTCATTATTTGCTACATCGATATTGTAACCTTCTTGTATAGCTAAATACGTATAATGTAAATTACCATTATCTAACATCCACTCATCTAATGGGTTATAACCATAAGGTTCAGCAAGTCTTTGCACTGCCCCGATGTTTACTGAAAAGTTTCTACCAATTTTTAATCTATATCTTTGAGATGCTTCGAAGTATTTTATATCAGCAAAACCATCTTGCAAGTATTCAAGCTTTAAAGCAAATACATTTATGCATAATCTATCTTGACAACCATCATCAGAACTATATCTAATAAAATGATGTTGATCTATATAGTCTACACCCTCTTGTCGTTTAAAATCAGCTTCAAATAAGTATTCAACCCCTTTTACTTTACCTACAGTGGCCGCATCACTATAATTGGATTCAGTTCCATCATAAAAAGTCTGTGCTTTGTTCTCATAGCCAAACCTAGCGATTTTACGTAATCCTATGGTAAAATTATAATCATAAGGAGTTGAAATAGTCTGCGTAGATAAACCATTGTCTACAGAGAATACTTTGATATCAGAAAGCGATGTTCCACCATTGACAGCAGCGTAAAACGTAGAGAACTTTAATAAGTCTCTAGCTTCTTGTAACCCAAATGTTTGCGCTGTTGTCATATTAGACATAAGCAGCAGCGTTATAATTAGTCTTTTTACCATCTTTTTATTATCACTTATTTTTTAAATTGTTTACCTAATCGTGGTAGTAACATAAACCGCTTTTATTAGCTGTCATCATTTTGCACCGTGATTTATCTTTTTTAATCTTACTACATTGTTTTTCTTTACCACCTTTAGTTTGCTCTTTTTCCTCATGAACAGTGCAAACTGTTTTTCCTGGTAAAGCTTTCCTGTTACACTTTGAGCAGGTTAGTGGTTCTCCTTTCTTTTTTTGCTCTTCTTGCTTCCTTTTGAGAGCTTCTTCTTTTTTTTGTTGAGCTTCAAGTTTTTTTAACTTTTTCTTCAACTCTTTTTTCTTTTCTCTAAGTTCAGCTTGTACTTTTCTAGACGTTGGATCAACTCCTATATCCCAAGGGTTCCAGCCTAAAATTAGCATCGTGCTATCCCAAAACTCAGTTTCATCTTTAGAGGCTAGAATTAAATTCTGCGCGATAGTTACGGCTCTATCAAGCGGAACGTTTGTAGTTGCTGATATTAAGTTTGCGATAGAGTTAAAAGCTGGATTTTCAATTGTAAAGCCCATATCCTCTATAGCTTCCTTGTTTAATTGCTCTGTTCTAATAGCCCCATACAGTTTTCTAAGTTTAGAGCCTATTGTTGGTGACAAGTTAGCAAACTCAATTATAGTCCTAGTATGATCAGCATTAAACCCTCTTTTCTTTTCTTTTCTGTATCTTAAATATCCGTTTTTAATAGTAACAGCTACAGCGCCAGTTAATCCCATACCGTTTAAAATACTATCAATCATTCCGTTAGCTACTCTTTCTTTCTTAGTATCCCACTCGTCCTCATCTCCAAGCGCGGCAAATATAGCTGTTTGTAATGAAGAAAATATAACGTTTTGTATTAAACCGTAGTAAGCAATTTTAGATAAATGCTCTTTAGTTTTACCACGACGGTTTTTTAAATCTAAAATAGATTTTATAATCAACCTATTGTACTGCATAGGTGTGTTTTTAAACGCTAGTATTAATCTACCTAAACCTCCAGCCTGTTGCTGTGATATTAAATCTGGTCTAGAAGACTGTTGTCCTTTTTCAGTTTTATCAATAAAATCTTTCCAAGCCGCTTTTTCTGCCTCTTTAACTGTTAAACCTTGTTTTGTATACTTTTTAACTTTGTTTCTATAAAAACTAGCACCACCTGTTGAGATAGCAAAACTATCAGCAATTTGTGTCGGTGTAAAACCTTTTTCTAATAAAAAAGCAAGTATAGCTTTTGCTTTGTTTTCTTTACCTTTTAACCAAGCTGATAATTCAGCTTCGTTTATTGTTCTTTTGTTACCGCTTCTTCTTTCTAGCAAATAATCAGAGTTAAATATATACACAACATCTTTAACAAACTGCGGAAAATTAGCAAATGCTAAAGCCGCTTTAGCTGGATTGTTGTCCGACCAATCTACGTAGTTAAGAGATGATATAGTTTGTAGCGCAGCAGATCTAAAGTTAAAAAACATAATAGCACCAACAGAGTTATTAACCCAGTTGTTCCAGTTTCTTTCTATTCTACCAGTCACACTTTTACCTCTACCGTACTCCATTCTATACAGCATATCTTCTAAAGCTTCCACATATTCTTTACCGTATAAAACCTCTAGTTTTCTTTTGTTTTCCTTGCTAAATATTTGTTCTACATTTTCTTTCCACTTTCCTAAAAACTTAGCCCTACTAACAGAGTTTATAACCATGTTAAGATCATAAGCTATAGTTTCTACTGTCCAATTAACACTTGGTTTAATATAACCATCTTTACCCGGTATGTTTTTAAGGGCATCTTTAAAAGTACTCAACTCAATATCACCTTTAACAGCATCAATTAGTATTTTTTGATCAGCTTTAGACAATCCCATCTCCTGCATGTCAATACCCATATCAACCCATATAGAAACGCGTATAGCTTGATCGTAAGTAAATTTACTTCCAGGGACTTTTTTGTTTAACTTTTTTCTAACTTTTGGTAATTTTTTTACTAAATCTCTATATTGTTTTAAAGCTTTTTGAGATGCCTCTTGTATGTTGGCGTAAGCTTGATTGTAAGGATCAAGTAAGTTTTCTTTAAAGAACAACATATCTTTCTCTCCTTTCTCACCTTTACCTAAAATTCTATATAAAAACAACTCTAAGTCATAAGCTGATGGTGGATATATAAAATCCCAAAACTTAACAACCTTACTACCAAGTATATTTGCTTTTGCTTTCGAGTATACAGATTGTTTTTTTATACCCTCGTTCTCTTCAATTATTTGGTTAAATTGATCACTTATAGAAAAACTAGGTTTTACTAAAACAGACTTACCACCGTCAACTAGTAGTCCTTTCGGATATGTTTTAAACATTTTATCCACAGCTTCTACGTTTTGATGTGCATCGTCAACAAAGTAAATATCATTGAAACCATTAAGCATCAAGTTTTGCTCTATCCAATCAGCTTTAGCTTTACCGGTGCTATTACCTAAGCCAGTTATGTTTTCTAATGGCAAATCTATTCCTTGAGATTTTAACCAAGCTTGTATTGCTGGAGCGCTTTCAGCAGCTCTAGCTGTTAAAATATAAACATTATCAACACCATACTTCTTAATTTGATTTTTAAGTTTTTCAAATAAAGGACCGGGCTTTCCATCTGTAACTTTATTAAAGTCTGAGAAATCCATTTCCCAACCATCATTAACCATTTGTTCGCCAACAACAGGCCATTTATCTGACGCTATCCTTTTTGTTTTACCGTCTTTTCTAGCAATAACAAAGTTTTCACTAACACCAACTGTTTCGTCAAAATCCATTATAGTACAGCCTTGAACAATATCTATATTACCAGCAACTTTTTTGTTTATTCTATCTACTGCGTCTGACTTAGAAAACCTACTAGTCGGCACGCTCTCTTCTTTTACTTCTTGAACTATAAGTTTTTCAATAACAACTTCCTCAGCTGTCTTGCCGTCTGGACTAAACATGTCTTTTCTTCTAGGATCAAGCATTGCTCTAAGCCAATCAGCTATGTTAGTTGTGCCAAATTTATCTAATAGATTAAACGTTCCTTTAGTACCATGTATTTGACCGTGTCCTTGAAATATTTTTGTTAGCTCTAAGTCTACATCTATGTTTTTATTCTTCATGTACTTAGCTTTTAAAATAGCTATTTTTAACATAGTGTTAGCGTTAGCCGCGGCGTGTTCTCCTTTAGTACCCAGCACTCTTAAAGCTTCTTTTTTAGCAAGCTCTTCGGTAGGGAATTTCAGTTTTCCACGCAACTCTTTAACCTTGTACTTTGGTCCGTGAACTGCTTTCTTAGCTATAGCAAGCTCAGCTTCATAATAAGGATGATTCTCATCAGCTTTCTGTGATCCTTCTAGTATAGTTATAAGGTCTAGGGTAGTTAACGCTCTAAAGCCAGATACTGCGTTTGTTTGTATTTGTAGTAAATGAATTGCTGTTACAACATCTATCTCGTCTGCTTTAATTATTTCACCTGCTATGAACTTAGCTAATTTAATGTTAGCCTCACCAGCAGCTGTTATTTCACCTTTTAGCTTAAGTATTTCAGCTTGCTTCCATGCAATGTTACTACCATCAATTTTACTATCTCCGTCATTAAGTATTTTCTCTATTTTTTGAAACAAAGGAAACTTTTTGTTCATTAAACGAACATCATCAAGGTTTAACCCTTCTGGAAGTTTTACCTTACTGTTTTTAACCTTTAATTTTAAAGCTTCCAAAGCTTCGTAAAACGGACCGCTTATTAAGTTGCCAGCGTCATCCTCTAAGTATTGCGGTTGTGTCTTATCGTACTTGTATGCTGGGTTTTTCTTTCTTTTAGCGGCATCCATTACTCTTTTAATGTAACCAAATATATCGTACCCAAGTAAATTCATTACCTCTGGCCCAAGCTTTGGCGCTAAAATGTTTGCAGCTTTATTTAACTTCTCTTGCTTATCTTCTAAAGTATCTTCTTTTACTTGATCTTTGTCTTTTTTATCTATATCCTCAGAAAGCTCTATCCCTTGTAGGTACATTGTGCCGTTTTGATCTTTTATATAACCTAAATCAGCCATCTTTTCTATTAAGGCTATTACATCTTCAGCAGCTTTAGGAAAGTTGGTTTTTAACAAATCTGCTACATCACCAGGACCAATCTCATCAAAACCAACTTCAGTCTCTATATACTTAACCATTTCCATGGCCTGCTCTTTGTCGAAGTTATTTTCATTAAGATTACCCTCGCTACCGTTGGTTTTATTAAACCTAACATTGGCGCCTCTATCTATTTTCATACCAATAGTAGCGATAACAACATCAGATATTTCATGCTTACCCTTAAACTCCTCAGAGTTTATAACTTCCATTGTAGCATCAATACCTAAAGTATAAGATATTAACTCTATTAATGAATTTTGCTTTGAAGCTGGTCTACCTTTTGGTGGGTTTAAAAAGTTATCTATCCATTTTTGCTCTGTATCTTCGTTCCAAGGTAGTTTTCCAAATAATGAAGGGCCAGAGAGTCTTTTTTTCGCACCTGACATTTCTTTTGGTAACTTTCCTTCTTTTACAAGCTCATCAACTCTTATTGGAGGTATGTTGCTTTCAAGTTCTATTACGAAGTCGCCAAATGATTTGTTGAATACCGATTGTGGAAACAAATTATATAAAGCCTCCGCGTTGTTTGTAATAAAGTTTTTGTAACCTTCTTTTGTAGCTGTGCCACCTAAAACCTTTTTAATATCATCAAACAAGTAATTGTTAAAATACTTTCTAAGAGCGTTTTTAAACGTAGGTGAATCTATGTTTTTAACTTCTAATGGTATTATTCTTTTAATACCTTCTATTATTTTTTTGTGAAGCTCACCACCTCTTTCAATACCCAATATGTTTCTTAAGCCACTATAAGTAACATCTTCTTCTATCGCCAACTCTAAGTCAACGTACTCATCAGCTTCTATGTCGTTTATAAAACTACCTTCGTCTTGTGTGCTTATTTCAAATGTAGATTTAGTTACGTCATCACTTTTAAGTGCTTCTAAAGATTTATTTCCAAGTTGACTTGTTATCCAAGCCCAAAGATTGTCGTTACCTATTACGTTACCGTTACCATCGAGCTTTCTACTTCCATCTTCGTTGTATTGAGCTGGCACAAAATTTCTAATGTGAGGTATAAGCTCCACATAAGTTCTTTGTATAAAATCTTCCTCACTAAAATCAGGTAGATCTTGCATCGCTAACGTTATTTTTTTCTTTATCATGCCGTCTAACTTACCAAATATGTAAGTTATAGCATTATCAGCACCTGTTTTATCCCAAGTATCTTGGTTAACGTTACCAAGCTCTATAACTGGTCCCTCTAAATCAGTTGTGCTAAAGCTAGATAAAGGTATTGATGTTGAAGGTGGCGTTCTTTCAACATTGCTTTTACCACCGTCTTTATCATCAATATAACTTTTTAACCAATCCATTATATCTTGAGCGGTTTTAAACTTTATATTAGTGTAACCAGAATCTTTAAGTAAACTTGTAACTTCTTTACCTAGTAATCTTAATGCTTTTTTATTTGTTTTAAACGAACCGTCCTTGACGCCATCCAGGTACGTGGTTAAGTATTCTTCCTGTATATTTGGATCGTTTAAATTATATCCGTTAGCTAAAAGTTGTAATGTTATTATAGCCTCAATTCTTGGTCCTATTGCTTTTTTAAACTTTACAATTAACGCGTGTCCCTCTTTTGTTATGTTACCGTTTTTATCTCTAATACTTTTACCAAACAAAAGGTGAGCTATCTCGTGCTCCGTAACTCCAACAGCACCGGTTTCTATGGCCTTCGGTTTGTTAACAAATACCTCCCCGTCTAACTCCCAACCATTAGCGTTTTTATATTGGTTTTTAAGTTCAGTTACCGTTATACCATCTTCTTTTGCCTGTTTCTCAAGCATATCTTTGTTAGCAGGATCATTTAGCCAATTATTAACCTCGTCTTTTGTTTCAAAGACAGTTCGCATTATACCTCTTTTATCAGCCTTTTTTATACCATCATCAATCATCCTCTCGTTAGCACGCTTTCTTATAGCATCTATCTGATTAACAATATCAATAGCTTCTTTTTCTAAAACTACTTTTAACTCTTGCCACTGAGCGTCTAGTTGTGGGTAATTTTCTTTTAAAGCTTGCTCTACAGATATACCATTAGAATCAGCAAATTCAAAAACACCCTTGTAAGTCTCGTAGTACTCGCTATTATATTCTAAATTTTTATCGTCGTAACTTTTTAGCAGAAACCCAATAAACTCTTGCTCTTCTTTAGTTAAGTATTTTGACAGCTTATTACTGTTATTAAATATATCTACAAGATCTGCGTTTAGCTTCGATATTTCTGACATGTAGTAATCGCGTAGCTTTTTGTTGTTTTCGCTCGGGTTTTGGTTAAAAAAGTTTAGCTTACCATTTAAATCGGCTTGCTTTCTAACTATGCTGTTTATCTTAGCTATATCCTCCCTGTTTGTTCTGAGTGCTCGATTGACAAAGTTACCAGCAGTAGATACACCAGTACCACCTACAACTCCTTGTAAGTAAGCTTCTAAACCTTGAGGACCTGTCATTCCAGCCCAAGCTAAATACGCTGCTTTTTCCTCTCCAGCAGCAATGCTTTTGTTGAAAATTTCTAATCCAGTTTGACTCCACTCTGTAATACCTTCTCTTTGACCTGATAAAAAAATCATTTTAACACCTTGGTTGAAAGTCGCAGGATTCATTCGCATGGCTTTTATAATACCTTTAAAACCAATTCTCTCTAACTGACCAGCCGCTAAACCTAATAAGTTAGGCAACAAAACATCTTCGTTACCACTCATAACTAACTTTTCAACAGCATCTTTCTCTGATAAATTTGGGTACAATCTTTTAGCCTTCTCTCTAGCCGCATCAATATAAAACGGTGCTGTGATTTGTGGTATTAAACTCATACCTTTAGTGGTTATAGCTGGACCCATAGTCTCTGCTAAACTTGTAACAGCATTAAAAACGCCACCAAAAAACAAAGCCGCATCACCTTCTTTATAACCCTCCGAAATAGAAAGCTCTGGATTATTTTTAGCAGCTTCAATGTCTAAAAGGTATTCGTATTTTTTTACAACATACTGCTTGTAAGGATCCCCAACTTTTATACCAGAATCTTTGTATATTAACGTGTAACCTTGAGCGTATTTTTCTTCTTCTGTGATCGTTTTATCTGCTAGAGGAACTATTTTACCTTCTGGAGTGAACCACACAACCTCACCGTAATCACCGAACATGTCGTCTAACGCTGTTACGCCCGCCCTACTCCCCATGCTTGTTTCAATCAACTTTAAAGTATCGATATAAATGCTCTGCATACCTATAGCTAGATTGTTGTTAATATCGTTATATCTTTTTTCAATATTATCTAAAAGTTTATCTCTTTCGTTCTTATCTTCGTAAACACTTTTACCAAGATTATATATTTTTCCAATACCCGTAATAACATCACCAAGAATAGTTGTTGCTAATTCAGGCTCTTCTTTTTTTTCTTCTTCTACTGGTTTATCTAGATAAATTTTTTCACCATCAAAAGTAAACGTAAAAGGTCTATCTTCAAGAAGTTCATCTATACTAGTTGCAGCATCCTCTTTAACCTCACCATCTTCTTCGTCGTAGTAATATCTTGTACTTATTTTTTCTTCCTCTAAAACTTCTGGTGTTACTACTTTTTCAGTTTGAGTAACGTCTACTTCTGACGTTGGTAACTCTATTTTTACCTCCTCTATTTCCTCTTTTTTATCTTTCTTTTTTGGAAAAAAATCATTTAGAGTTTTGCCTTTAAAAATATTTATATTACCTATTTTTTCTAATAAAGTAGGTTTTTTAATCTCTTCGTTTTCTTCTGATGTTATTTTTACTTCTGGATATTTAAAGCCTATTGGATTTCCCTTGCTATCAACCCAGGTATTATCACTGTTTAATGATTCCGAAGAAATAGGCTCCGATGTTAATACCGTATCTTCTGATACTAGTCGAGGCCCTGCAGCTACACCGGTTGTCTGAGGGCCTTTTGTCTTTTCCACATTTGTAGTAGTTACTTCTTCTGTTTTTACAGTTTGAGCATTATGCATTTTTACTACATTCTCAAAATCTAAGTCAGTATATATAGGCTCTAAATCTTGGCTTACTAAGGAAGCGTTTTCTTCTTGCATACCCTTAATAATACTGTTTAACTCTTCATTCATATTTAACTAAATTTTTTAATTATTTCTTCTGGAGATAGTGTGTTTGTATTTTGCTTTGCTTTAGAATACAAAGCGTGTTGGCTTCTTAGTTTTTTAATAGCATAATCTTTTATTATAGGTTTTAGATCTTCAATGTTAAAATTTGGCGAGTCTATGTGAAAGAAATCCATATTTACATTAGGATGTGAATCCGCAAAATCGTTTAAAAATTGAAACAAAGGACTTTCTTCATCATGTATGCTTGATAGTATTTGCTCTTGAGTTTTTAAAGCATTGTTAACTAAAGCTCTAGCTCCAGCCTCGTTGAAAGGTAGACCTGATATAGCTTCACCCATAACCGTGTTCATAGCTTTAGAAACTAATTCAAATGTTTCAAATGCTTTTGGAAATATATTTTCTTTTATAGACTCAAGGTTGTAAACTCCTTTTGTATCTCTAAATTTAATAGCTAAATCATTATTGTTATCAACCATCATAGTTGTTAGTGGAATGCCTTGCTCATCTGTTTTTTTAGTAAGAACCAAATCTCTTAAGTATGTATTAGCAACAGAAGAACCTTTAGATTCATCTCCTTTGTCTATAGATTCTATATTTTCAGATATCCAAGGTCCAATTTTATTCATGTTTACAGATAAAGACCTAACATTGTTTATTATAGATTCTTGCTCTATAGCACTACCAGCGCCCATTTTTGCATTGTAAAGTTGATCTTTTTGCATAACCATAAAATCCGATATAGCACTAACAGCAGACGGGCCTAACAGTTGTGGTGGCTTCTCATCTCCTATTAAATTCATACTTGATATTTCTTTTTTAGTATCAAATGGCTGTGTTATTTCCATAAGGTCAAATACATTTCCTTCTACCTGTGCTTCTGGTAGTAAAGTACTAATTCTATTTTTAACTTTATTAACACCACTAACTTGATACATGGGTGTGTCGTCATTTAGCCTTTCTTTGTAAGTAAAAGCGCTATTAGTTCTTTTTGATGATTTTCTTATAACTCTTTCTCTAGAATTTAACTTCATTGGCGAGTAATAATCTCCTTCGTAGTTTTTTGAATTACTATTTCTTATTAAACCTTCATCAGCTATGATTTTGTCAAACTCGCTTTTAGTCATAGTTTCGTCGTTAAATAAACCAGGCCGTTTAACTCTATAGAATCTAGCGTTTCTTTCTTGCTCTAACTCTTTGTACTTTTCGTCTTGTTTTGTACCACCGCTTTTTATATGGTTTTGCATTTCTATGCCTATAGATCTTCGCGCTGCTGGATCATTTACAAATTTGTTTTTACTTTTATTTTTAGAAAACAACCTTTGCAAAACATTTCTTTTAGCATTTCTTACACTATACTTTTTACCTTTCTTTTGCTTTGCATTACCTTTTAAATTTACATTTTGATCTTTATTTTCTTGGTCTTTATTTTCTTGATCTTTATTTTCTTGGTCTTTATTTTCTTGATCTTTATTTGTGCTAACTTTATCTTTAGTTGAGTTATTTTTTTCGCTCCACTCTTTTTCAGTTAGTTTATCGCTAAGCATAGCATTCATAACAGGACCAGTAATCAAATCACCTCTCCATTCCCCAGCGTTAGTGTTCATCTGTCCACCTTTTTGGTAGTTAGAAACGCCAGCTCCAGCGACTAAAGTTTGATTTAAATCTAAAGGAGTATTTTTTTTATTTTTCTTTTTCTTTGCCATAGTTGTATTTTAATCTGGTGTTAAAAATGAATTCCTGTTATCCGCATAACCTGTACCAATCGCATTTTCAGCGGCATTGTATTGTTTAGCTCCTTGCATACCCGCAGCACCAATAGTACCTATACCAGAAGCAATTTGATCTCTAGCTCTTTGTCTAGCTGCGTCAGCCGCGCCTTTTCTTCGTTGAGACATCCCTAATAAAGTTTCTATCTTGTCTTTTTCTTGGCCTCTAGAGTACACCTCACCCTGTCTTTCCATTGTTTGGAGCCTGCTAGCTTCCCTAGCTACAGCTTTTTTATTAGCAGCTTCTTGTTGTCCTATTGAAGCAGATGATTGTTGCGTTGCTAAAGCGCCTTGGTTTGCTAAAGCTTGAGCTAAACCAGCAATACCAGACCCACCAGCCGCGCCTTGCATGTTTTGCATAATGTTAGCTCTTTGTTGTTGTCCTTGTTGGGCTTGAAACTGAGCTTGCTGGGTGTTTACGGTTAGATCTTCCATTGTATTTTCCATGTTAGCGTAAGGATTGCTTGTGTCCATTTGCTCATAAGCTGACTTACGCTTTACTAGCTCCGCTGCTGCGGCCTTTTGCTCTTTTTTTCTTTGTCCAGCACCACTTAAAGCCATACCAATTTGAGCGACTCCAGCTGCAGCCGCCACGCCTACCACTATAAAACTCATAAGCTGTTATTTTTTGTTAATATATTTTTCATATTCTTCATAATTTATTGATACCAATTCGCTTTCTAACTCTTTTATATTTTGTGTGTTAGAAGGGTTCTTGTGTATGTTAACGAAAATAGAATCTTCGTTAGCGTGTATAATTCTTTTTGTCCCTGGTGTAGCAACAACATAGCAGGGCGCTATGTAATCTTCTAAAACGTCCTCGGTAGCTACAGATATATGACCTGTTAGCAAAAACCAAACGTGTAAATGGTTGTGTATTGCACCTATAACAGAACTTCCTTTTTTCATGCTCATCTGTCTAACATATATACCATCTGCAAAACTATGTTTTAAAGGAAAATACTTGGTGTCGTGAGTTGTAACTATATTTTTTTCGTCAGCCGCATTTATAAGTGCGTTTTCTAATTCTATTACTTTTTCTCTGCCTTTTACTAATAATTTATATTTGTTTTTTTCAATAGACATTTAATTTGATTTTATGCCTATATAGTCACAGTTTTTGATTACTATTTACTACTAATAAACATGTCGGCGTTTATCCCAAACAATTCTGCCTCTGTTTTAGAGTCATTAGTAAAACATACTTTTCCGTAATAACCAACAATACCACTTGGGTTAGAATACTTGTCTTTACTAAAAAGTATAAAGCTACTAGTTGTAGGCGCGATAGTAGTTGTGTTATCGTAATCAACATTCATAGACAATCTATCAGCTGCTAAAACAATGCATTCTCCTAAAAAAACAACATCAGATTGAGCTGACGTTGAAAAACTAGTAGCTGTTCCAGTAGTAGCATCGTAAGCTGCTGTACCAGTAGGGTTGCAGTATAAAACCATGTCTCCAACTTGAACTGAAGTATTTATTGGATTTGTAAAGGTTAACGTTATTATTGCCATTTTATTATGTTAATGTTATTACTACGTTGATAGCACTAGACTCACCTGAAATTCCATCTGTAACCTTATATTGTATGGTATCGGATGTACCAGTTAGTGGAGCTAGATATTTTATGGATTGACCATCGCCGCTTATAGTTATAGACTGAGCGTTTCCAGAGCTAGTTATTTCTGATATTTCAAGAGATTGACTTGTGAAACCTCCTTCCTCAAGAGGTGATATTATAACATAACCTCCGAGTGGAACTGTTGCTGTTGAGTCTGATATCGATGGAGCCGCATATGTTGCTATAAAGTTGCTCAGCACAACCTCCGCTGTAACATTTGTGTTACCAACTCTTTCTATGTATCCAATAATGTTAAGTGAGCATGTAGCTGTACCAGCGTTAGTAACATTTATATCTTGTATTTCAAGTTTGCTACCAGCGACAGAAAACTCTAACAAATCTCCTTGTGATATTGCTTGCGTAGACGATATAGTGATAGAGTTGTTGCTTATACTAACTATTGTGGGTTGGCCCACTATACTCTGGCCTTGCACCATCATGCCTACGTTCAAATCTGTTATACCTCTCTTGTCGGTTGCTTCTAAAACCACATTTGTACTAGAGACAATACTAGACACAGCGTAACTTAATGGTTGTAGTACACCGTTGTAAGTAGTTATAGGGGTTGTTGTTCTTATATCACTAGCTAATGGCTGTCTAGTTATACCAACTGTTCTAGTGAAAACTAAAACGCCAGAAACAGTAGAGTCCGCAACGTTATTTATTTTTATAGTGCTACCACCTTCAAGGCTAGCTATAGTACTGTTTGCAGGAATATTCGTCCCAGTGACAGTATCCCCAACTCGTAGCTTCAAAGAATCAGTCGTAGCCGTTAAAACTATAACAACAGTACCACTGGAGTGTGAAGAAACAGTTCCATTAACAGTATAACCTAATGTTTGAGAATAAGAAAAAAAACCATTATCACTAGTACTTAAAGACGGAAAATCTACAGGGTTAAAAGTAGAAAGCAGTTGTAATGGTTTTTTACCTGTAGAGCTTTTGATAGATGTGTCAGCGGTATTAACACCATAAGTAGATTCTGCTGTTGTAAAAACGTAACTAACAACACCAAATTTAGTATGAGATATAACAAAAGGACTTGTACTAACGCAATCTAGAGCTGTTTTCGTTGATCCTGTTGGCGTAACAGTAGTTGTATAGGTAGCATTAGCTAGAACGTTTTCTGGTATTATTATTCTATGAGTGTTTCTATTTGGTAGTCTGTTTAAAGCTGCTTGTTTTGACGGTGAATATATATTTTTTTCTAAAGAAAATAAATTACCACCACTAGTAAAAGTATTAGATTCAAAATCATACGTTAAACCTATACTATCTTGAATTGATATATTGTACGTTGCGCCTTCTGTTCCATTAACATTTAGTGTTAAGTTGTTTTGATTAGAGTTTAGTACATCGCCATTTTTATAAAAATCATAATAAACAGAACTTATATTAATGCATGTAGATCTATTAGCCTCAGCTGTTGGTGTATCAAAAACTAAACACTCTCCGTTAGACAGGGGTATTGAAACTGTACCCATATTGTAATAAAAAGAATACTTTATAGAAGTTAACTGATTATCATCGTTGTAAACTTGATCGCTGGGTATAATACTCCACTTGCTTTTATCGTTAGATATTATATTCAAATATGGAGTTGATAGTAGGTGGTAACCAGAATCAGTGGTGTAAACAAAAGAGCCTACAAGTGTATTTGTATTTTCAACTATATCTAAAAAACAAGTGTTTGTAGTTACACTACCACTAGTAGTTGTTGATTTATTAGTTGTAGTTAAAGTTTGAGTTACGTTACTACTATCAGTGTTTGTAGTGGTAAAGTTTAATCTTGGTTTTATCTCTCTAGTGTTACCGTCTATATCTATGCTTATAGTAAAGTCAGAACTACCATGCGTATACCAAGATGCTAGATCGACAGTAACTTTTATTGTGTTTGTTACGTCTAAAGCTGTTGTTGTGTCAGAAAAGTTTACAGAAGCAACCTCTGGAGGTAGCGAGCTTCCAATACCAAAATCACTAGCCTGTACAACGTATCCAGCGTTAGGTGTTATATATAGGTAAACAGGAGAGTCTATAGTGCCGTTTATAACATTGTCACCAGTGTTCTCTAAAGTCGTCCAGTTTGATATAGAATAGTTGTTTGCCATTTATTTTATTTTAATCAGTATCACCAGTATCCTGAGTTGTAAGTTTAGTAAAGTTGTTGCTAGCGGCATAATGCGTAACAGCAGATGGCATTCCTATGCCTTGTGTTGAAAACTGATTTACGTCAAGGTTTGCTAAGTTGTTAGCTTTATTACCTTTTATATAATTAAACCATTTCCCCTCCTTATTTTTAAATTCAGGTACAAATCCTGTTTCTAAATCTGTGGTTATTGATTTTGCAAACCAACCTTCCACAGCAGTGTTATTATAATACTCGCCATCAGTTGTATTTGCAATTACTCTAGACTTACTTCCTTCGTAACTAAGTGAAGAAAAGCTTTTAACACTACTAGGTATATCATTAAATATGACGCACACACTTGAATCGTATTGAGACCCATAGAAGTTGTTTCTGGTTTGATTTGTGTAATGCTGGTATATATTACCTTGTTTAAATGTAAAATATTTATCATTTAATGAGTTACCAGTTTCTTGCAGCCAAGACTTAAAGCTAGTCCAACCCTTGGTGTCTTCGCTAAAGCTTAGTGTAAACTCACTAACAACATTGTTATCTTTATCTTCTTCTTCTTCACCAACCACGTTAGCCTCTTCAAAAGGACTATTCAAGGACCAAACAAAGCTATTGCTATCTTGATAACTACTTAAGCCGACTAACCAGTTTAGAGTCACCTTGTAGGTTCCTGATTTAGAATCGTAATCTATACTTTCGATAGAATAAACGGTTTCCGGTTGATGGCTATAACTCCAATTAGTAGGCCAATTTTGAAAAGCAAAAGGAAGTGGTAAAATATTAGTATAGTTTGCTTGTATAAATGTTTGGTATAAATACACGTTGTTTGGACCATTATTATTTAAAGCTGTTATTAAAGAATTCCAGTTAGACGTAGAATCAAACGCTGGTGTAAAAGTATAGCCACTAGTTATCTTATCAAAATAAACAGTAATAGGGTTTGTCAAATTTGGATTAGCACCATAAACGCCTGGTTTACCATGTTCTACGCCGGTTGGTGCGTTAGGCGTTCCCGCGGCAATACCAGCCCAACCTCTTTGGTGAGGTCCTGTTGCGCCAATTATACCAGAAGGCGCACCACCAGGATTAGCAGTTAGCATGCTAAAGCTTGTTGTTTCTACGGCTTCAGACCAATTAGAAGTGTATTCAGCATACCTAAACCAATTACCTAATGCGTTACCAGTTGTAGGCGTGTGTCCAGTATTTATAACAACATTACTTGTGGTTTGAGCTGTAGACGTACTTGCAGTACTACTGGTTGAGGATTTTAAAGTTATATTATATAATTTTTTATTATCATCATAACTACCTAATAAAACAATATCACTTTGTTTAAAAGCATCTTTGAAATAATCCCTCATGCCCACGTCTGATATAGGAGTTATACCATCTAAAGAAAGTCTAATTACAGAACCTCTTGATTTGTCAGTGAAATAAGCTCTATATTGATCAACAGCAAATGATTCTGGATTTGTCGATATACCATAATCACCACCATAAGGTGTTGCTTGGCCTAATACATTATTCGTTGATGTTAAATTTATATTGCCATCCGCATTGTAAATAGCGTCTTTATTAGCTAGTACTTTTATAATTCGATCTTCACAAAGTGTTACTAAATCAGTATCTCTAGAATATAGCTTTTGAATACTACCATACGTCGGGTTTAGATCTTTGGTTATTTTTTCAGCCTGTATAAATTGGTTTAAATTATTGATACCGCTAGTTGAGTTATATATACCCGAGTATATCAACCCAGACTTTCTTTGCTCTTGTTTGTATTGCTCTGCTAGCACGGTAGATACCTTAGGGCCTTTATCTATAGTAGTTGCATTATAATCGTCTCTAACTCTATTAGACTCAACGCCGTTGGCAAAGCTAAAGCAATTGTAATAATCTATAACGTTATCACTGATATACTGGCTGGAGTATTTGAATCTGTTTAAAAAAGAGTTCCACTCAAAATTTATAGGTATACTGCTACTAGCCTCGTTGTAAAGATCTATGTCTATATTTTCCTTAGGTTCTGTTTCCCATATAGCAGGGTTATCACTCGTATAACTGCTATCAGCTACAAATTCTTGTAAAAACTCTATACTTCTATTATCATAACTAGACTCTCCAAAGTTACCCCAATCACTACCAATAATAGTTCCGGTCTCCGCGTTTTGAGTAAATGGGTTGTAAGTTGATGTTATTGGAAAACCAGCCGCATCTAAATTAGTATTATTTATTCCTGCCATACTACCTAAACTTGGCTCAAACTCAACTCTAAACTTTTCTCTATGGTTAGATGCTAAGTCATAGAAATTAGCGTTTTCTGCTCCCCAATAATTTTCCACAGCGTGAGATGTAGTGTTTGTTATTCTATATATTGTAGTGTCACCTTTCCACCTAAAAAGCTGGCCAGGTGATAGTAAAATATTGCTTATACTTTTATCATAACTACTAACATTAGTATCTACTGCTGTTTTTATGTGCCACGGTGGTTCATGCGAAGTACCTGGAAGTTCTTCAAAATTATGGTAAGATATATCTATTTTATTATTACCAGAGTGCAACCCTTGTCCGTTGTAATAAGAACTCTGGTTGTTATAACTACCTGGATCACTAACATGTATTCCTTCCGAAATAACCTCATCTACAAAGAATTTTTTACTTGGTACTTCTTTTTTCCAAAAGTTATTAGACAAAATGCTATATCCTGCTGTACTCTCATACAGATAACCTAACTTTAAAGCCATGCTTGTTACATACTCTTTAGCCGGCGCTTTTGATAGTATATTTTTTTCCAGCGCTGCGTTTTTTAATAGTTTAACAAAAAACCTACCTTCAAATTCTGCTAAATTTTTTATCTCTCTTTCTGCTAGTTCAACAGAAACGTTGCCAGAGTAATTACCACTAGAAGTTCCATCATCTGTTGTGAACGAGACATCTGTACCAAAAGGAGTTCGCACGGCAACCCTTCTGTGACCTCCTATTTCAACTATTGTTGTTACTTCATACCATTTAGAAATGTTTGTATTGTCTGAAATTCTTATAACTCTATCTGTAGATTCTAGTAGTTTACTATAACTACCGTTTGCTTGGAAAAAAGTATTTGGTATATCAACGTAGCTTTGTTGGTATTTTGGAAAACCAAGATTGCTAGAACCATAATTACTTGGTGAAATAATACCGTAACTGTTAGTTTTAGTTTTTATAAATAAAGGCGCTTCGTTAGCAATTGCAATTATTTTAAATCTAGCTTCTTCAGATACAAACACATTTGAGTCGTGCTGTTTTTTTAATATTAAAAATGTCTCTTCATCAACTTTATTTCTTTCGGAAGACGGAAAGGAAACCCATACGTTACCATCTTCAGCATTGTAAAACCTATCCATTGCTAGATTATAGTATTCGTTAGAGTTCTCTTTTATATAGTATTTATAGTGAGTTGCCCAATCTGGAAACCTAGCGTCTTTTTTTCCTGTAGAATCGTCAGCATCCCTTAAGTGGTATCTTAACTGACCATACTCTAGAGCATCTTGTTTTTGTGTTTTTAAAACACCAGATTCATGCGTTTGTATTGGTGTTTGCCTACCAAATTCATCAGAGTAAACTACACCCACTTGATATTCTCTTAACGACTTTATAGATCTCTCTGGGTACGTTGGTGCTTTTTTTATAGTGTTTAAACTATCATACCAGTTTATAACAGATCCATCGGAAGGATTTCTTAAAGCTGTAGCATCATTGTAACGTATATTATCTCTTACATTTTTTCTACCTGTTATTGAGCTTTCAAAGTTATTATAGACCAACCTGCCAGATTCATCTAGTAGATTGTAGTTTTGCGTGTAATTACCGTATACAACCCTATTACCACTAACTTCCTGAGCCAAAGCTTTAGTAGGAACGTTATCCCAAGGTCTAAGCAGTTGATTTGAAGGCAGCGTAGCGTGTATCATATCCGTTTTTATCTCGAGTGAACCTTGAGGATAATCAACGAAAATAGCTGGGTGTTTAGCTCTTTGTCTATATAGTTCTATGTCAACCCCATTAGCATGCCAAGCCGCTCCAGCGGCAACAGCTACTTCCACACCATTAGCTTTTAAAGCAATTGTAGTTTGTACCTGTAGACCATTTTGTATGTTAGCCATTTTATGTATGGTTACTGGTGCTGCTAGGCCAGAAGTTATATTTGGAAAAATAACAGTATCACCAATCTTCATGTTTGCAACAGTAAAATTTTTATCTACACCATAATAATATATACCTGTAGTAGAATTTATTGTTACAGTGCCATCAAATGTGTTGGTGCCAACTAAACTTGATATCTCTGTTTTCGTTCTAGGTGACTCAACCCAGTTGTTGTTAAGTTTAACTTTTCCAAACCAAGATTTATCACCTTCATGCAAGTCTGTTTTTAAACTTTCATTTCTAACGCTTGGTGATTTTATAGTTTCCACCGTGTAAACGTTTGGAGAATTAGACTCTTTATAAAGTATATCTATTTCTACAACATCTAAAGGTGTTGTTGTGGGCTTAAAACCAGATAGCATCAGGTATCTCAAGTTGTTTGTCATACCTAGGTTAAAACCTTTTTTTGGTAAATAATCAAATGCATCTGGTATAAAAGCAACCTCTGAAAAAGGTGAGTACGTTGAATATTCACCATCTTCATACTTCCATCTATAAGCAAATCTAGGAAATTTAAATTCAAATAAAGGATCTATTTTTTTTAACCTAACTCTATATTGGGTTATTACTTGTACTACTTCCGACGATATAGTTCTAATTATAAAAGTAAAAGTATCACCGTTTACAACCGTAGCTACTTCTGCTAAAACAAGAACACTATTAATATCACCGGCGTCATCATCTTCTGGGTAAAATTCAACTAGATCTCCAACTTGCCAATCTAACTGCTTGTCAAACTGTAAGGAGTCAGTTATATGCCCGTATGGTAATCGTTGGCCTAAATTAAAAAAGAAATCAGAACTATTATTAGTGGTAGAGGGTAGCGTTACGTTACAATCAACATTAATAACACCATCTATAACTAGATCACCTCTAGTAGTATTAGACATAGTTAATCGTAAAGGTGCTGTTGGAGACTTTCTAATTACCGTTGTCTCTTTGTATGTTAAAGGAATATAAGAGTAACCAGTAGGATAAGTAGAGTTATCATCAGATACTCTACCGTTAGAAGGAGATGGTACTTCTCCGTTTACTATAAGTAGAGTGTAGTATATATTTGTACCATTAGGGTATTGATATGGGTTTAGGTGTTGAGATCCATATCTACATCTTTCAATGTTTATTTTTTTAGGCTCTGTTATGCCGTCTGTCCAAAATAACAATTCGTCAATTATATTGATACCTGTTATTAATTTATTTGGCTTTTTCGATGCAAAGTTAGAAAAGCCTAAAGCTCTTTTATTTTTAGGTAGTTCAAAAGTAACACTATCTCCAGCATGAACACTGTCTAAAGCTTCAAAAACACCACCATCAGCCTTGGTATGTTTAGTATACACCCTCCAACCATTCCACGTACCACTATCATCTTTTTCTATTTTAATAATAGAAGTCCTTATAGTTGTAGCGATACCATTATGCGTAGTAGTAACAATAGCGTCCATACCTGGTTGTATACCAACAAGTCGTATGTCAGTGCTAGACCCAAGGTCGCTTACATGCAAGTGATCTGTAGCTGTACCATGAGAATCATTGCTTATAGTTGTTTCAATTTTGTAATGTTCTACAGCTATGTAGTTTGTTTCGCTAGTATTTTCGTCGTATTCTAATATATAGTCAGAATATATATTGTGTACTATATCTATAGTTCCCCCGTCTCCGCTGTCGCCACCTTGAGTTACAAAGGATTGAGTTTTACTAGCGGCTGTGTTTTTATCTGGAGCTGATACTAGCCAATATAATTTATTAGTGTTATCTTTAGTTATAGTACCAACACAAGTAGCGTTATCGCCTAGATTATAACTTGATGGAAGCTGTATTTTAGTGTTACCTTTTAACGTTTGCACCGTACCAACGTTAGAACCCTCAGAGGTAGCAACCTCAATATTTAGAGCATCTCTATACTCACCATTGGGCACCATTCTCTCATCAAGATCTTTGTTTATACGACCCTTCGTAAAGTTACGCTTTAACTCTGGCATATACTAGTGTTTTATTTGTTTCGACTTTCCTCTTAAAGTTTGTGTAATCTCTTCTAACTTAATATTAGATAATCTTAATTTAGCTTTTCGCGTTTCAGCGAATCTTTCTTTTTTAAATCTATTTATGATATACTCCTGAACGTTAGCACGTGTTGAAAGTATAGCACAAGCTATATGTTTATACATTGCTTCTTCAGCAAACTTGTGAACTTTCATCTCCGCGTCTGTGCCTAAGCTATCACTTATGTAATCTAAGATCACAGTTTTTCCAGATAAGTTAGAGCTAAAATGTATTTTTCCTGTGTTTGGATCAATATAAAAAGATCCATTTGCTTGTGCGTGCTGCGGGTCTATACCATATCTATTCTCTATAATATAATTTTCATCGTCTAGAGCATCGCTTATGTTAGACTGCTCTGTTGAGTTTGATTTAAAAGCTTCCCAAGTTGAAGAAGAATTGTCAGTTGTCAATGAAGTGCTTGAGTCAAAATCGTAAGAACCATCCGCTTTCTGTAACACATCACTTGGGTTAGAGGTTTTAGTTGCTGGGTAAAGCACGTGCTTAGCCCCAGCAGAATCACTCCAAGATATTTTAACATAATTAACATAATCTTGTGGCAGTATCATTTGTAGTGATGGTGGTACTTCTATTTCTTGTGATTTAACAGACTTAAAAGTATCGAAAGATAACTCTTGCAAAGCTCTCATAGCGTGAAAAGCAACATCTGTTCTTTTTACTTTTGATATTATCTTGTCTTCACCTACGTAAGCAATTATAAACTGGTTTATAATATGCTCTAAAGATGTAAATTGATAGTTTCCAAAATCACTACCAGTATAATATGCTTGTCCTGTCTGTGTTATTAATCCCATTTATTATTGTTTTTTTGCTATTAATCCAGTTTCTTCGTTTGTTGCTATTTGAACTAAGCCTGGTTTATTTAATACTATACCGGCCATTTCTAATATCTTATAAACTAAATCTATTTCTTCAGACGCGTGTAATGAAAAATTAGTGGATGCAGCTGCATTATAAAGTGCTTGGTTGTTTACAACTGTGTAACCCCAAACAACTTGTGTTGGTTTTTCAATGTAGTTACATTTAACCGTTGTGGTTAAGTATGTAAGAGAACTAGGGTATAAATCCATAATAGTATCAGATCTTCTAACATATACCGGTCTTGATTGTGTCGCTGCGTACAAGGCTGTTTGTTGCATCATCTCAACCTCATTTGCATCTACTCTTTCTACTTTTACGTTTTGTCCGTTGTTTATATAAAAAACAGTGCCTAATCTATGTAGATCTGTTGGTAAAGTTATAGCGTTACCTGAAACGGAAGCCGTGTTTACATTGTTATTTTCAAATGGAGCTATTCTTTCTTGTATTTCTTTTGTTCTATCGCTATACTCAGTGTTGTTAGCGTGTGTTTCTAGTGCCTTATCTAGATCATAAAAATATTGTTCAAATATAAGTGACTGCGCTTGGTTAGCTAGAAGGTTGTATTCTTGAGGCGTTATATAACCTCTTTGCTCTTTATTTGCTAAAGCCAGAACTCTTTGGTATACTGTGTCTATATTTACAGGCATAATTTCTTTTTAGTTTGTAGTTTACGATCGCCCCGAAGAGCGACCGCTCTACAGTTTGATTAATTTAATCTTTTTTCAATATTGGAGTAAATCTCCATTCCTTCGTCAGTTTTAAACCAAGCGGCTAAAGCCGAGTAAGGGTGTTCTCCATAAGGAATAGTCATTAACTTTCTATCATTAGAAGCCCAAACGAAATTTCTTTGATCAGAAGATAATCTTAGTATACCAGCTTCGGTGGCCTTTATACCAAAGTTTCTTAATATAACGTTTTCGTCTTTAGCTAATTCTAAGAATAACATAGGGTTTCTCTTAGCGAATATAAGCAAATCTCTTTTAAGCTCCTTAGAACTCATGTTAGACACTTTAGATCCATTCTCCACGCGCATTATAGCCTCTGCTAAATCAACATCCATATCTCTAGCTGCTAATAAAGCGTCTGCTTCTAACTCTAACCATTGCATCTCATCTTCAGCTTCTTCAACAGGCTTGTGTTCAGCGTATAACTTGTTTTTGTGTGGGTGATACAAAGATAATAACTTTTGTAATGTTTGTTTGTTTCTTGGTACATGAAGAGCTCCGTTTCTAAATATGATATGTGATAATCTTTGGTCGCCTTTCATTTCGTCAACAAAAACACTTTTTTGATTTTCACAATATTTTAGTTCTCTTTCGTAGCCTTTTTCTTCGTCAAAATAATAAATATCTGTTGATCTTACCATGTAAGACAAGGGTCTTCTTTTTCTTGTTAAATAGTAAACTCTATCTTTTATTTCCCACTCGTTAGAAGGTTTAATTGTTTGTTTTACTTTTGGTTCTTGAGTTACAGTTTCTTCAAAAAATTCTGTAACAGTTTTTTCTATGTGTTCGTCACCAGGATCTCCTTGCGTTAACACTTTTTTTGTTTTTTTTGCCATAATATAATATAATATAAATTAATAAAAATAAAAGGACCGAGGCCGAAGCCCCGGTTCTTTAATATAAATAATGCTTATTTCATTAACATGAAATTGTTAGCACCTTGTGTAACTAAACATCTTTCTGATAGCATGTGGATTTCCATTGCGTCTAATGCTGACGTTGCAGCACCAACCGAACCAGTAACCCATGATTTCATTCTTCTGTCATCAGTTTGTGAAGCTCTATA